>Ga0272442_10000251_pt1 | contig 90459 bp, 101 predicted proteins | sample SSMForm2O_FD_200262 | JGI IMG/M metagenome (GOLD analysis project Ga0272442, IMG submission 200262) | Marine sediment archaeal communities from Little Sippewissett salt marsh, Falmouth, MA, United States - SSM-Form-2O | ecosystem: Environmental > Aquatic > Marine > Wetlands > Sediment ...
GCGAAGGAGTTCGATGATTCTCCTCCGGTTACGATTTCCGAGGATATCCAGGATTCTTGCAACCTCAACCTGATCAAGCATTAGTTACCTAATGTAAGGTCTGGTTATATATATAGTTATTGGGTTCTGGTTCTGTTGCAAATGCGGTTGGTCGTGGGATCTAAGGTAGGGTGTTGCACGCGGTTGATAAATAGAAGAAGTAAAGATTGGATTTCACCAATCTTCTTCTTCAATTATTTCAGCACCCTCTCCAAGGAATGCAAAAAATCCCGATATTGCATCTCTTAAAGCATCCATTTTTGTATTTTGTAGATGCAGACTGCGGTAGGGGCTTGCTGCATCTTTTCCTCTAACGGCTAAATTAGCAATACCCATATATCCGGCACCAATTTTCAATATTTTAATCTTCAATACCTGAGGAATTCCCTCAACATGAATTTCATAGAGCCCAACGATTTCATTAAGCTCTAAAATTCTTGGATAGGTTTCCCTAATCTCATCAATATTATTCATCAAAATCACTTAATTTAGAATTATTAATATGAAAAGAAGGGATGTTTGGGATTATTCCACACACACTTTCTTTGACCCGCGCACGTCAATATAGAGTGCTCCTTTTTCATATTCCCCTCCCCCTTCTTTTGCCATCTTTGTATCATGTGATTCTTGGACAGTATTGGAGGGATTATCCCCCTCCAATAATATCACCTGCAACTCTTAGTGATAGAAGGCTTGCAAATGTTCCTGCAATAATTCCCAACCACCATAATGGGGTATAGAGAATCAAGCCATATGCTCCTCCAAATAACCCAAGAGCCATGATGATACCGACGCCAATGTCCAAGTTTATCACCTCCTATAGATGGCAATATCTTGTTCATATTGCGTGCGTTGGATAGTTTCCAACGGGGTGAACTTTATTTACTATCCGTACAAAATAGATAGTATAACCTATTTGTGCGGTTGTCTGATGGCGGTTCTGTTCACACCAAGCCGCCATCTTTCGCTGTGCCCTAAGACATGTGAACATCCTGTGAGGGGACACTGTGCTTAGAGCTGATAAGATCTGTGATTTTTACATCATATATCTCTTTCGGATCGGATCATAATCTGAGGAGATTTGGCGGAAAAAAAGCTAAAGCTTAGGATTTGAGCGCAGCTAAATCAATCATACTTTCACGGTGCATGGCCTTGAAGATATATAATTAATTCAAATAATGAATGGGTAATATTCGGATCAATTCCGAATATTGGAGTATAAAAAATGAATAAATTTAAATTAGCGAAAGGAGCCAAATATGACAACTAACGAAGAGGCTCTAACTAAAAAACTCGAAGAATTAGAGGAAATGAATCGCTCAACAATACAAGTGATTGAAAAACTATCAAAGTCTATTAAAAAGACAATTGCTCAAAGCAAGGAAAACACCGTTGCAATTCAAATAATCGCACGCGAATTAAAGATCGAGGATGTTTTGCGTGCAAAAATGAAAGCAAAAGGATATCAATTTGAGTTTGATCCTTTCCTTTAACTTTTTCAGGTTATACAGTTTTATTGTTCCATAGGAATTTACTTTCGCGCTGTAGTAAGCTGCCATTTATATTAAGAATATATTTTTAATGATATAATGAATCAAGAAGGGATTAAATGTAAAGGATGCGGAAAAGAACTATCGGAGGAATATAACCTAAACAAACAATTACCATGTCCTGATTGCGGTGAGGTAAAGAGACACTATTATGTAACTATTGAAACTAAAGTGACAAATTCTATTTCTATATCAGAAAAAAACAAGGATGATTCTGGTTTTGTCAAACAAGAAGAAATAGAACGAGCTAGTTATTCAGAGAAATCAGGGAGACCTGTTAAAATTATAAAAATTATAGATCGAACCGATCCAAATTTTACAGAATTTCACCATAAGGTTGAAGAATTGGATGAACATGGGATTTTCTATAAAACAATTCATGAAGATGGAAATATCAGTCCTGCAAAACACAGACCTCTAAAAAGGTAGTGAAAATTTATTTACTGTTTTTATTTTTGGTTATTTAAAAAATTATTTTTCCTTTATCTCATCTAAAAGGGCTTCGACATACATTGTTCCATTAAGTGTTAAAAGCCATTCGCGTTGATCATGAGTGGAACAGTCTTCAATTAGTCCTTTAAATTCTGCCTCTTTTATTGAATTGAAAAGATCCAATCTTGATAGCCCCTGAATATTTTTCAATTCGTGCTCGGTTATTGCATATCTTCCATTTCCACCAAGATGATACATATTGATGAGGGTAATTTCAAACATTTTTTGTTGATGTGACATTTGTCTATATGATTGAGATTTCTCAATTAGCTCAATCAATGATTTAATTTGGGTGATTGGCATTTTTTTCTCCTTTTCTCAATGAGGTGTAAAAACCATATTAGGTTCCATTAAAGAGAACCTAACATGGCTACTATCACTATCAAACCAACTATGAGTATGAATAGTGCTAGTATGGCATCATACATTTTTGATGCATAGCTCATATCTTACCTCCTTGAGTTTTAGCCAGAAAATCTGGTAAAAAGGAGAAACCTTTAAGTAAAAATATCGAGAATAAATATTTTGGACATATTTTATCCTCGAAACCTCTACTTTGGGGTTTCGACCCTATTATTCAGTTTCCTGACTTGTAAATCTATTATTAAGTAGCTTTATATAAACATTACCGGTGCGCACCGAAAAAATACATGATCTAAGCCAATCAAATTTAAAAAGAAGCTTTTTACTCAGAGATATTCAAATATATTAAAAACCAAATTATCTATGAAATAAAAGTAATTCGTCTGAATATAGTTCTTTATTATTCGAATTAAATTCAAGCTTAATTTTCATTTTTAGATTAAATAAATCACAAATTTTCCAACCATTTATTTTCCAATATTTTGGCGTTTCTTCGGCAATATCCCATGCAATTAACAAATGACGAGCATTTGAATCTAATTTTTTTCCATCAGTATAATAAAACGATCTAAAAGAACTATTCCAATCCTTGCTTACAGCCTTTGATTCTAAATAGGTTATCCGACCGCTTGAATCGACTACCTTTATATCCGGATAACCAGACTTTGTCAGTAATATCGGATTTAATTCTGTCTTTTTTAATTCTTCAACAAAGGCCTCTTCAATTCTTTTTCCCACATCATTTATTCGATCTCCTTGAAATCTTTGTCTAATCCTTGCCGCATAATCAATGAAATTGTTAGCAGAATCTTTTAATTCATTAAATAGACGTTTATCTTCTGGTGAAGAATTGAAATTTAATGGAATTACCTCATAATTTGTGGTAGCTTTCACAAGTAGAGGAAAAGGCAGATATTCAAAATCTTTTGACAGTTTTAAACTTGATTTAATTAATTCTTGAATATCGGGCATAGTGACCCACAATAGCAACTATACTATAAATGTTATTATATTTTTGTTACTCTTTTTCAGAGCCTTTTTGGATTTCTCGGTAGCAATTTTTTCTTCTGCAATCTTCTTATATTCAAGATCGATTTCAAATCCAATATAATCAATATTTAGCCGCTCGCACGCGATTGCAGTTGTTCCTATCCCCATAAATGGATCAAGAACCAAATCAATTTTCTCCAATCCGTGATCCATTATACACATTTGAGGTAATTGAATTGGAAATACAGCTGGATGGGGCCGGGAATCCTGTATTGTTTCATAAGGAATAAACCAGGTATTTCCTCTATCTCTTTTATCAAACCCGTTTGTGGATTTCCATCTTTTGATATTGCTTTTATCTTGATAAGGCACGCCCACAGCAATTTTATTTAATTTAACATTACCGCGCTTCGTAAAATGAAAAATAAATTCATGGCAGTCATGATGAAATCTCTGACTATTCACAGGTTTATAATGACCAACGGCGATGTCTTTCTCTAATTTTGTATATTTTTTTACTATTTCCTTTGGAATTGCAATTGATTTGATCCAATGGATCATGTTTTGCATTGTAAATATATCCTCAAATGCAAGTGCAACCTTTAATGGTATCCAAGGATTTGTAAGAGTCCCACCAATGTTTAAGAAAAACGAACCGTCTTCTTTTAATACCCTTTTACAACCGTGAGCAACTTCCTTTAACCAATTAAGATATTCTTCTTCGGTTTTTTTATCGTCATAAATGTTATAATTAACTCCGATATTGTACGGCGGCGAAGTTACAATCACATCCACTGAACCTTCATCTAACAAATTGAATCCTTTTAAACAATCTAAATTATGAATTTTATTTCTCTGTAAGGGCATGCCCCCCTCCCTACTATTTCCAGTCGAAAGAATTTCGGTCATACCTCTGGCTCTAACGGATCAAGTAACGCGATTTTTACTCTTTTACCAACCCATTCCTTTGGAACGTATACCCTTCCCGAATTCCCTGAAGATTTTACGGTTTTTTCAAGAATCTGATAAGCGGTTATTTCAATCCTCATCGTGTGGTGTGAATGTGTATTCGCCGCATCAATCATAATTTGCTATTATGTGATTATTATGTATATATTTTTCCTTACATTATGATTATAAAATAATTAAACAATAGAAATTAACCACCGAAAGATTAATTACAATGTAGCTACAATGTATCTATTAGAGATGGATAGAATGAACATACTAACCAACCCAAGACAGGCTCGCGGTCTGGCGATTCTCTCCGAGCCAAACGGGGTGCGCGAAGTGCGGAAGAATCATTGGATGGTAAAATCGCAATTTGGTAACAGTGAGTACCTTGTTATCAAAGCCTTTGTAAAAGGCCGAGACCCGCAGCACCGCCATGATTGGATATGCTCATGCCCGGATCATACATACCGAAAAACCATCTGCAAACACATCTATGCCGTCCAGTTCTCATTGAAACTCAAAGAAGAGATTGAGAAAGAATCCGCATCTTGCGCGATAATTACTGCTGAAAATAGGGTTCTTTGTCCTGTCTGTCAGAGCGAGAACCTTGTGAAATATGGATACAGGAAAACCACTTTTGGTAAAGTCCAGCGTTTCGGTTGTAAAGACTGTGGATACAAATTCACTGAGGACAAGGGATTCAGGCATATGAAGCATGATCCGAAGGTGATCACGCTTGCTCTTGACCTGTATTTCAAGGGAGTGAGCCTGAGAAAGATTGCCGACCACCTGAAACAGTTTCATGATATCACAGTCGCGCAGACTACCCCGATGCGCTGGATCAAGAAATATCTGAAACTGCTCTCAAAATATGTCGAGAAGCATCAGGCCGATGTTGGTAAGATTTGGCATTCCGATGAAATGACGGTGTTCATCAAAAAGAACGGTGAGAAGAAGTATTATGAGTGGATCTGGAATATCATGGACGCAAAGACTCGCTATCTTCTCGCATGTCAGGTGACAAAGACCCGATTCGTTGATGATGCAAAGAAACCGCTGAAACAGGCCCAGGAAGTTGCAGACAAGAGGCCGGATATTATTGTGACCGATGGTTTACAGGCATACAAGGATGCCATCAGACAGGTATATTACGACAGGAGCGCACTTTTCCCCAACCCACACCTCCGATTAAAAGACTTCCAGACCAAGCCGAATAACAATATCGTAGAGCGGTTGAACGGGACATTCAGGGAGCGGTCAAAAGTTTTACGAAGTCTCCCCGATCAGGTGAGTGCAGCTGAGTTCTGTGCAGGGATGCAAACTTATTACAACTATATCAGACCGCATCAGGGCATTGGAGGTCTCATCCCAGCTCAGGTGGCAGGGATTCCTCTTGATTTTACAGGAAACAGATGGATGAAGATGATTGAGTTGGCGGTAGGAAAATAAAAGAAAATATTTTTTATAGATTATAAACCTGTCAATATTAGGTAAGAAAAACCTAAAAGCCCTATCACGAAAACTATTCTCCAAATTCCATAGGGAATACCAAATCCTAAAATTTTAAAGCTCCCCTGTCGAAAAAGAACAATTGTGTTTTTTTGAATAAATGTACTCCCCACATATGGAAATGCAAACATAGCAACAGCAGCAAAAAAGATAAACCAATTCGCCGTAGCTAAAAATAGTATAAAAATTTGAATAACGACAATCTCAAAATAGGTTGCCTGATTCTGCAATCTAAAACCTTTACGAATTATCGCCCACAGATCATCAGTAATTGTTTCTAATTCTCCGCGATACATTGTTTTATAGTGTAATTCTAAAGATGCTGTAATGGGACAATGTGATTGTGGATCATCAATAACTGGACATGGACCAGTTGGCGAATTTTTTCTATATCTCTCAATAGAATCACGAAGTTCCGAAATTACTGGTAAAAAATGAGTTCGCATGACAAGCCCATTTTGATAATCCATCATAGAGATAATGAGTAGATAGATAACAGGAACTAACTCAAAAAATGTTAATGGGACTTGGATAGTGGGTCCATATGGAACGCTAGATAAATTAACCACCATTTTTTACACTCAATAAAATAATATTAGGTTTTTTGAGAGTCAGATTCTGGCTTGCCAAAACTTAAAACAATGGAGAAAACTATTAATCCTATACTGAGTCCCGTTAATAATGCGCTCCATTGATGTAATGCGGAATAGGAAACCCCACAAAGCCCAAGTATACAGATGGCCAGATTACCCAAATCAAATACAACCATAAGTCTCACTCCCTTTTTATAGTGTCAAAATCAAATTTAGATATGTTATTATTGATATAAAACTTTCCTCATTAAATTTCAGCAAAATTATTCTAAAACCCGTTATAATAAAAGAACAAATCTATTTTGTAGGCAATCTAATCGTTATTTCCTAGCAATCCCCTTACACTAATGCAATTGAACAACGTTATTAGAGAGATCAACCGCGTGCAACACCCTCCCTGAGAAAGCCTGATCAACCGCCAACGCAACAGAACCTGGGTTCTGGTTCTGTTGCGTTGGCTGTTGATCTGGTTCTTTTAGAGAAGACGTTGCACGCAGAGAAGGCGTTGCACGCGGCTGGAGGAGATCATATTGATAATCAATGTTCAAATTATTATTACAGTCCAATATTGAAGATGAGGGAAATTGATAGAAGTATTTATGAGATTTTCGGATTATCAGGAGCAGGGAAGATGTCGAATGAATGTAAAACCCTTTTATTGAAATGAGGCCCTATCATCTTTTCATCGGCATTCTGGCTATTATACTTGGCGGATTACTTTTTCTTGACATCCTTACGACAACTGCGATCCTGAACCTGGGCGGGGTCGAACTGAACCCGGTTATGCAATTTGTTGTCGAGAATCCTTACCTCCACTTGATAGTGAAATTCATCTTTGCAGGATTTATGATAGTAATGGTGAGCCGTGCCGAGGAAATAAAGGAGCATTCCGGCGCATTGTTATTGATTGCCGTATGCTCCCTGTTTCTTGTTGTGGTTGTTCACAATATTCAGGTCTTTTTAAATGGATTTTTCTAACAGGTCGTATCATGACCAACCGCCACTTATAACCAATCGAAGACGCGGTTGATCAAACTGAGATGGTTCAAAACCTGCTTTGATGTTCATTCAGACTCACAATTTCTGCCAGGTTTCGGACGATAAGAGATCCGGACACACTCAGATCTCATCCCACGTGCAGTCCCTGCACTTGGGGCACTCGGGCAATTCTTCGGAATCGTCGTTCAGTTCGATTATCAGGTAACACTGTCGGCACCGGTACCTTCCCTCTCCCGGTTTATCACCACAAGAGTACGCCATGAGAAGTGATCCGCAATTATGCAACCAAAAAGCTATGCATTAAAAGATGCGTTATTTTAAAATCCAGGACTCCCATCGTCATCGCGAAAAAAAATTACCGGAAATTATTCAGATATCCGGTAGTTGGGTGCCTCGTCGGTTATCAGGATGTTGTGCGGGTGGCTCTCTGTAAAACCCGCATTGGTGATCCTGACAAACCGGGCCTTCTCGTGCATCTCCCGGATGTTTGCAGAGCCCGTGTATCCCATCGAGGACTTGAGCCCGCCGACGAGCTGGTAGATCACGTCAGAGATCCTTCCGACATACGGTGTCACACCTTCCACGCCCTCCGGCACGAACTTGGTCCGCCCGATCTCCTTCTTCTGGAAGTACCTGTCGCTGGAGACCCCGCCGCTCATCACACCGAGCGAACCCATCCCCCGGTACTGCTTGTAGCGCCTCCCCTTCATGGTGATAACCCGACCGGGGGATTCGTCCGTTCCAGCAAAGAGGCTTCCCATCATCACGCTGTCCGCACCGGCGGCGATGGCCTTGGCAACGTCCCCGGAGAACCTGATACCGCCGTCGGCGATGACAGTCACCCCCGTGTCCTTGACCGCCTCCGCGACATTCGCAATGGCAGTTATCTGGGGCACGCCGACCCCTGCCACTATCCGGGTGGTGCAGATGGATCCCGGCCCGATCCCGACCTTCAACCCGTCCACGAAATCCATGAGGTCTTCTGCCGCCTTTCCGGTGGCAATGTTCCCGGCAATAACCTCGGCCTTCACGCTCTCCCTGATGTCTCGTACCGCCTTCACGACATTCATGTTGTGGCCGTGAGCGCAGTCGACGACCAGGGCATCGGCCCCGCATCCGTCCAGTTTTATGGCACGGTCGAAATCAAAGGGACCGACCGCCGCGGCAACCCGGAGCTTGCCCGATCTGTCACGCGTGGCAATGGGGAACTGTCGTTTCTCAAGGAGATCCTGCATGGTGATGATCCCGACGAGGTGTCCGGAAGTGTCAGTGACCGGGAGACGCTCCACCTTGTTGGTATACATAACCTCGAGCGCCTGCTCCATGGTTATATCTTCGCCGGCGGTGATCGGCTCCCTTGTCATTATCGCCTTCACGCTATCCGCACCCCTGCGCGAGGAGATGCCCCTGACATCGCGCCGGCTCACTATCCCGATGATCTTTCCACCCTCGAGCACCGGTACGCCGCCGATCCCGTGTTCGTTCATCAGGCGTTCAACGTCTGATACGCTGGTGTCGGGGCCGACAGAGAGGACTCTCCTCTCGATGAGTTCCTCAGCCTGCTTCACGTGGCGGATCTCGATCATCTCTTCTTCGGGTGACATGTTACGGTGGATAACACCGATGCCACCCTCGCGGGCGAGTGCCACAGCCATCTCCGACTCGGTGACGGTGTCCATCGCAGAACTCACCAGGGGTATATTCAATGGTATGTTTTGCGTAAAAAAGCTCGAGATTTCGGCCTGATTCGGTTCAATGTGCGACTCTGCAGGCTCGAGCAGGACATCATCAAACGTGAGTGCCAGCGGCGCCTGCAGTTTTTCTATGAACATATGCCCTACCGCACCATCCCTACCAATCTGGCGACCAGGTCTTCCTGTATCGACGACTCCCGGTCACCACCGCATACCATTCCACGGACCCCGATGATATCGGGGTCTATACGCTTCAGGGATTCGATATCGCCGAAGTTGAGAGAACCGGCCAGGGCGGTCTTCAGACCGGCTTCCCTGTTCATCCGCGTAAATTCGACGAGATCGCTTTCGCTCATGTATTCGAAGGTGCTTTTCCCATCCTTTATACCCGTGTCAATCATCGCCACGTCGGCTCCTGCCGCCGCTGCAAGCGGGGGGATCTCGAACGGTGATATGGTACCGAGCCTGCCATGATCTGAATATGCCGCTATAACTACGAACTTCTCAGGGAAGTCCTGTTTGACAGCCTTCACGACATTTTTGATAACTTCTGCCGCTCGATCGGCCCCGTCAAACTTCAGTCCTATCTTGATATAATCGGCTCCGGCGCAGGCGGCCCCGTATGCAGCAAGTGATGCACCACCTGGTTTGAAATCATAATCTCCAATGGCAGCACTGACTGGTTTATTGCTCAAATCCTTGATTGCCCTGATGACCCAGGGAAAATTTGCACCGAGCGAGCCCTCGCTCGGCTTTTTAACATCAACGATATCAGCGGCAAGAGATCGCTTTGCTTCCTCAATGTCCCTCGGGCTGACCAATAATTGCATAGGATTTAATGATCCTGATGGTAAATAGTGATTACTATATAGCATGGATTTGATTCTTGCCATCGATTTGAAGTCCGGCCATGTCGTCCACGGCATGAAGGGCGACCGGGCGTCCTACAGGCCTCTTGACTGGGGACTTTCGCCGACGGCCGAACCTGCCGGATACCTCGAAGCCATCGGACCCCGGTTCCTGTATATCGCGGACCTGGACAGGATAGGCAGGGTCGGCGACAATGACCGGGCGGTCTCCCGGTGCGCATCCATGGTGGAACGCTGTTATGTCGATCGCGGTGTACGTTCCCCGGATGAGTTCGTCGTGGGGGAGAACCTTGTCAACATAGTGGGGACCGAGACCGCAGGCGACGACCTTTCACTGTACGGTTCCGGGTTTTTAAGCATCGACATAAAAGACGGGAGAGTCATACCGGGAGGCCAGGATCCTGCCGTTCTCCTCAGCCGGGCAAAAGACTGGTCTTTTGAAGGTTGCATCATCCTCGATATCAGCGCAGTCGGCACCGGGACAGGGATAACTCCGGATGACCTGGGGAGGCTGAGGTCAGCATACGGGCGATCACTCTTCTATGGCGGGGGAATCTCGGGTACCCGCGACCTGTCAGTGCTTGAGGAGGCAGGGTTCAATGGAGCGATCGTGGCGACGGCCCTCCACCGGGGCAGGATCCCTGCAGAGTCCATCCGGAGGGGCGAATGGCCCTGATCACAATAGAAGGAATAGACGGGAGCGGGAAGAGCTCTCTTGTTACAGCCTTAAAAGGGCTTCTTACAGATCTGGATCCGCTCTTTACCCGGGAACCGGGTTCCTCCTGGGTGGGTGAGCAGGTGAGAAGGGCCATCGCCGAAGAGATCGATCCCATAGCAGAAGCCCTTCTCTTCATAGCCGACCATGCGGTCCATGTATCAGAGGTGATACGTCCGGCGCTCGCAGAAGGGAGACTGGTCATATCCGACCGGTACCGGGACAGCAGGTACGCCTACCAGGCGGTGACGCTGAAAGGGATCCTCCCTGACCCGCTCACCTGGTTGAAAGAGATCCACCAGGGCTGGAGTATCACCCCGGATCTGACGTTCCTGCTGGTCCTGCCGGTCAAGGAGGCATTGTCGAGGATGGACCCGGGCGAAGCGCTCGAACATTTTGAGACGGCGGGGCTCCTGGAGGACGTGCAGCAGCAGTACCTGGCACTCGCGGAAGAGGATCCGTCCCGCTTCCTTGTTATCGATGCCGGAAAAAATGAGGAAGAGATACAGAAATTTGTAGCCGATTCAATCAGGCAGCATGCTGGATGGTCACGATCACGTCGCCGACATTGAGCACGTCGACCTTTTCACCTTCCTCCATGTAGGAGTAGGTCGGGCTGAAGGCATTTTTGGGAATCGGCATGGCAGTCCCGTTCACTTCGATTGAATCGGGAGGATTTTCCAGGCTCTCGGGAGGGAGCGCTCTTACAGCATCCATGAAAGCACGCGCCTCTTTCCTGAAGGCGGGCCCGATGACCGCCATGTTGAACTGCACATCCCCGATCACCTTCTCGAGCCTCGCGGTCTCCCGTCGCCAGGCCACTTCGGCATTCAATGCCCTGGCCGCATCACCGGAATCGTTCCAGGAGAGCGGGGAGAAGATCGTGACCTTACCAAGTGGCGCATTCAGGGCCATACCCTTTTCGTGCTTGTAGCGCCGTATCTCGGCTACTACCGCCGCGAGGAGATCACCCTCCTGCACGCCGTCCGGATCATGGTATTCGCACTCCGGCCAGCCGGCCGAATGGACGCTTCCCCGGTCCAGATATGAATAGCATTCCTCTGCGAAATGGGGAGTGAAAGGAGCCATCAGGCGGCACAGGGTATCCAGGGTGTCGGTCAGCGCCCTGCAGGCGCTATCTCTTCCGGGCTCGTCGGAGTACAGCCTCCCCTTCACCAGCTCGATGTAGTTGTCGGCCAGCACATCCCAGGCAAACTCCCTGATCGCCTTGAGTGCCCGATCGAACTGGCAGCTGTCCATGCAGGCCGTCACCTCCGAGACGGTTTCGGAGAGCTTTGCCGTCAGCCATCGGTCGGCGACCGCGGTAAGGGGAGCCTCATCGTCGAATTTCTTCCTGTCGAGCTGGATAAGCACGAACCTGGCAATGTTCCACAGCTTGGTCTGGAACCTGGATGCAGCGACCACATCGTTCCAGTTGAACATGATATCCGAACCTGTGGCAGCCCCCGCCGCCGCCCACTGCCGGAGCGCATCAGCACCGTGCTCTGAGACGATCTCCTCGGGGGATATGATATTTCCCCTGCTCTTGCTCATCTTGAATCCGTCCTCGCCGAGCACCATGCCGTTTATCAATATCTCATCCCATGGTTTTTTCCCGGTCAGGGCAACCGACCGGAGGATGGTATAGAATGCCCAGGTCCGTATTATATCGTGCCCCTGCGGCCTCAACTGCGCAGGGAAGATACCGGGAGTCCCTTCCCCGTTCCATCCGGTGATATTGAGTACCGAGATGGAGGAGTCCATCCAGGTATCAAGAACGTCCTCTTCCCCGGAGAAGTCGGTGGAACCACAAGCAGGGCAGGGTCCCGGGGGAGTGGTCGTGGTCGGATCGAGTGGAAGCATAGATTCATCAGGAACGATCATCCGGCCGCATTTCCGGCAGAACCAGACTGGTATGGGGGTTGCGAAGATCCGTTGCCGCGAGATGCACCAGTCCCATTCCATCTGGTCCACCCAGTTTTCCATCCTCAGAAACATGTGTTCCGGGCTCCACCGGATCTCTTTTGCGGCATCCATGATCTCCCCGGGCACGATACGAACGAACCACTGCCTCTCGCTCATGATCTCGATGGGAGTATTGCATCTCCAGCAGGTGCCCACCCGTTGTTCGAGCGGTTCTGTCGACGTGAGTATATCCTCGCGTTTCATGTCCTCAAGGATCGCTTCCCTGCACTCGGCACTCTTCATACCGGCATATTTTCCGGCAATATGTGTCATCCGGCCGTTCCGGTCGATAGCCTTGCGAAGCTCGAGGTCATGCTGCTTCCACCAGTATACATCCTGCTTGTCCCCGAACGTGCATATCATCACGGCCCCTGAACCAAACTCGGGGTCCACCGCCTCATCCAGGATCACAGGAACGGTATGGCCAAATATCGGGACTTTCAATACAGTGCCGTGGAGAGAAGAGAATCGATCATCATCCGGATGTACGGCGACCGCGACACAGGCTGAGAGGAGTTCCGGTCTGGAGGTGGCGATCTCCACACCATCGAAGTCGAAGTAGTTGAGTGTGGTCGTCCGTGGTTCATAGGCCACCTCGGCAAAAGCGATGGCCGTCTCACACCGCGTGCAGAAATTGACCGGGTGTTCGCTCTGGTATATGTATCCAGATTTGAGCATTTTCAGGAAAGAGACCTGAGTCTTTCGAAAATAATCGGGGAGCATCGTGATGTACTCGTTGCTCCAGTCGATTGAGAATCCAAGGCGACGGAGTGTGCTTCTCATCTTCTCGATATTCCCAAGTGTCAGCTCCCTGCACATCCTCCGGAACTCTTCTCTCGGCACATCATTCTTCGTTATACCGTGGGTCTCCTCAACCTTCACCTCGGTCGGCAGGCCATGGCAGTCCCATCCCTGCGGAAACATCACATTGTATCCAAGCATTCTCCTGTACCGCGCGATAAAATCGATATAACACCAGTTGAATGCATTGCCGATATGGAAATTCCCGGTAGGGTACGGTGGCGGAGTATCTATTACAAAACGTGGTTTTTTTGACTCTTTCTGGAAGTAATTATCTTCTTCTCGCCATGTTTCCTGCCATCTCTTCTCCACCTCGGAGAAGTCGTAGGTCTTCGGGAGATCCTGTGATGATGCCATTTTCCATTTATTTGTTCTGTCGAGTCATATAGTGATCGAATATTCGCCCGGAATAGACAATCACCTTCCATATCTCTCCCGAAAAGGTAATTTTTGGGAATCGGCATTTTGGAAAAGCTCTTTTTGGAGAGGGAACAACAGATATCAGAATGACGTCCAGGCTGGGTGACAGGCTTGCCGCTATCCTGACACTTTCCTTTATTCTCATCGCGCCATTTATCCAGCCAGCCTGGTTTCTCTCGATCATAGTCCTCCTTTCATCGGGCGTTCTCTTCCTGATAAAAAAGACACGTTACCTGGCGATTGCCATGGTCCCAATCGCCATTCTCTATGGCATCGGTTTTCTCCCGCTGTTGATCTTCTCATGCACCATAATCATCCTGGTCATGGGCGAGATGGCATTCGGAAGTACGAGCGAGCGCCTCTTTTCATATATCACCTACATCACTGCCGCCCTCGTCGGATGCACCCTGGTTATGTTCTACCTCCAGACATTTGCTCCCCTGGTCATCCTCTTTGGAATCGTGGTTGCCGTTCTTCTCAAGGCCATCCTGCGTGAGCGCGAGGATGCTCTCATGATCGAGGCGCTTGGAATCGCCATGACCATGATCCTCATCGACGAACTCAATTACCAGGCCGATATCACCCTGATATTCCTGGCGGTGCTCGTCGCCTTCGGTTTCGGATACTCCTCGTACAGGTTAAAGACCGCCGACGTGAGCGGTCTCTTCTCCGGCGCCCTGATCGGTATAATACTCATAGTATTTGCCGATATCAGGTGGTTCCTGGTGATGCTCGCGTTTTTCATTCTTGGTTCGATATGCACCCGGTACAGGTATGAATACAAGCAGGGGATGGGTGTGGAGCAGATGCACGGGGGAACGAGGGGCTACCTGAATGTCTTTGCAAACGGGAGTGTTTCTGCCGCTGCGGCAGTGCTCTGGGGTATTTCAGGCGAACCAATGTATCTTGCCCTCTTTGCCGGGAGCGTGGCCACAGCGACTGCCGATACGATGGCAAGCGAGATTGGGGTGACAGGAGGGGAGCCGTACATGATCACAACATTCAGGAGGGTCCCGGCAGGGACAAATGGCGGTATCACCATGATCGGCGAACTGACGGCACTGGGTGGAGCCGCTATCATCTCACTGGTCTCGTACTTACTCGGGATAATCGATCTGCCGATGGCACTGGTATGCATCGCGGCCGGGATGGTAGGGACCAATATCGACAGCCTTGTTGGAGCACTTATCGAAAATAAAGGAATAATCGGAAATGCCGGGACAAATATTCTGGCAACAGCAGGTGGAGGTATTTTTGCCCTCCTTTTCTATCTTTAGACCCTCCGGTCAGTATTTATACCAGCGTCCCTTGCTGTCATATTCACCCTGGGGATGATCCTCCCCGGGCTGCGCATATTTCCTGAAAAAAGTGGATTTATACGTATAGATAAATGGGAAGATGATGACGATTACGGCCATGTACAGGACCGCGGTTATGGCAAGGCCCTGCGGCCCTATCAGGGCGGCGAGATCATCGGGAGTAAAAGATTCTATCATGGCGGTATCCATCCCGATCAGGGGTGTCAGGCTCTCGTAGAGCACCGCGGTCCAGATTAACGCAAAGATCAAAAGTATTGCGGCGGAAACGGCCAGGAGCACCAGGAAAAAGATTATTGTCGCGCCAAGGTTTTTCTGTACCACCTCGATGCTCCTCCTGATACATTCAAAGACTTTCGCATCCTCGAATGCTGCGGCAGCATCGTAAAAAAAGGTAAAGAAGGATATTGCAACTGCACTTCCCGCGGCAATAAAGGGAAACATCTCCATGGCGATCCCCATGATCGAGAGGGGAACCAGCAACAAGAGGACCGTCAATACCACTGCAAAAGCGATAACCAACGTCGGAATGAGGATCCTGAAGTAATATTTCACACCGCCTTCGATGAATACCCCAAGCGTTCCCTGGCCCCTCCTGATGACATGCATCGTCGCTGCGACAAAGAAGGGGACAGCAATCAGTTCGATGATCCACATCCGTCCCGCCACGAATTCCCCAAAGTAGTATTGTGCAGCCAGGTCCATGACACCGAAGAGGCCGATAACAAGGCCGGACAGCCAGAGTATTGGTGTGGAGGAGAGAAGGAAAAATGTCTTCCGGAGTGATTCGAGGACCATCCGTCACCTGTTCCTCGGCATAGCCACAATCTCCCTGACCTGGAGGTCAAAGAAGGAAGATGTGTGTGACGGCCGGACAACGCAGACAGTATCTGACCCGGAAGCGGTCCCACCTACCGCGATCACCTCTTCATCTACCGGAATTGCACCCTGGTCTGCAGCGATGAGCGTACATTCCACTGCGACTTTCAGGCCTACCGCAACGATACGCCGGAGGGCTTCGGCGACGGCCTCCGTACGGGATCCGCCGCCTACCTTGGCCGAGCGTGCAAAGGACCTCTCGAGACCGGAAAGGACATGCGTCCCTACCACAATCCTTGCCCCATTCGAACGGAGTATGGTTGCATTATTCTCCGAGAATTCCCATATTCCCGGTTTTGAAAATCCTACCACGTGGGTTACGACGACGAGCGAAATGCCCGAACCATCCATCGCCTTCATGAATTCGAGGGCCGATGCACCGCTGGTGCTGGCGACCACGATCGTGCCGATCCCGAGATCCTTCGCCCGCTCCACCGCAAACCGGGCGGCATCCCTGGTATTGTCAGGGCCCGGCGAGTCAAAAAAATATGTATTTCTGGTTACAAATGACATAATAACATTTTAATAGAGTCTTATCATTTAAAGGGAATAGCTATGATTACGCTCGCACTGGCAGGAAAACCCAACTGTGGCAAGACCACTTTTTTCAGGGCAGCGACAATGGCCCATGCCGAGATTGCAAACTACCCCTTCACAACCATAGATGCAAATTTCGGCGTGGCATATTTCAGGGCTGAATGCCCATGCAAGGAACTCTCCCTCCCCTGTAAAAGCTGTGTCGACGGGATTCGTTTCATCCCTGTGAACATGATCGATGTCGCCGGTCTTGTGCCCGACGCCCACAAGGGCAGAGGGCTTGGGAACCAGTTTCTGGACAACCTCAGGCAGGCCGATGCGATCATCCATGTCGTGGATGCAAGCGGCGCCACCGACAGCGAAGGGAATCCCGTGGATCTTGGAAGCCATAATCCCCAGGAGGACGTGGCATTTCTCCGCTACGAGATGAACATGTGGGTCTATGGAATCCTCGACAAGCACTGGGCCAAGCTCCAGCGCCAGGCCCAGACAAAGACCTACTCCGTACATACCGGTATTGCAGAGGTGTTTGCCGGTCTCGGGATATCTCCCGAGGACGTGAGAGACGCCGAAGTGTCGGCAGATATCGATCTTGTCCATGCAGAGGAGGAGGATCTCAAATCGTTCTGCAGGGAGATCGTGGAGATATCAAAGCCCATGATTGCAATCGGTAACAAGGTCGATCAGGCACCGGAGCAGCTGCTCGAGACGCTGAAGAAGTCGGGGATGATCTTTGCCTCGGCGGCAGGGGAACTGGCACTGAGGAATGCCGCAAATGCAGGCCTGGTCAGGTATCTTCCGGGAGATCCCATCTTCTCCATCAAAAATGAGAGTGAACTCTCGGAGGCGCAGAAGGCGGGGCTTGAAAAGATAGCCGATGTAATGAAAGAATTCGGGGGCACGGGTGTTCAGCAGGCAATCAACCACACGGTGCGGGAACTGCTTGGGCTGATCGTGGTCTATCCGGTCGAGGACGAGAACAAGTATTCAGACAGCAGGGGAGAAGTGCTCCCCGACGCATTCCTGATGAAGAAGGGATCCACGCCGCGGGACCTGGCCTTCCAGGTGCATACCGATATCGGAAAGGGTTTTTTGTATGCGATTGATGCCCGTACAAAGATGCGGGTGAAGGATACACATGAGCTTTCTGACGGAGATATTGTCCGGATCGTCAGCACCGCCAAATAAGTATCTCCATATCGTGATCCGGGTCTGATTTTTCCCGGATTTACCACTATATTTTTATACTATTGAAGAAAACCCAGATTATCATGGGTGGCGAGGTTTTTCAGGCCCAGATAATCAAGAATTTCTTTGATACCATTACTGGTACTGATCGGAATCTCACCCGCATTTACATGTGCGTAATAAGCGTAGCCAAGCTCCGCATGGAACCACCTGAAAAAATAACATTCCTGATCGACCAGATTCGAAAGAGCAAGCAGCAAAGAGAGCTCTCCATAGATATCCTCGACTACATGGTCGATGCTGCCATCCAGCTCGAGCTGAATGTTGTGCAGACCGCCTTCGGCGTCAAGGAGATCGGGGAGATCATGCAGGATTTCAACGGAATCAGCCTGGACACTCTTTGATTGAGATACCCCTTTCCTGGCAGAACAACGATTGTTTTTCAGTACCGTTTAACGTCCGGGGACCTTTGTGTCATTACACTACACGAGCCCCTTCCTGCGTTTCCTGTAAAACCGCAGTATACAGTATCTGATTTATCCCTAGGATAAAACCCGAAAAAAAGGAGTTCAGAGGTTTAATGCCTTTTTGTATGAACTCAGTATCTGGAGTACGAAATTCTGGTGTTCGTCCAGGGACTGGCCGTCATCGGGAGATTCCAGATAAGCCACTGCGTACAGGAGCAGTAATGCGTTATCAAGTTTCAGTTCATCTTTGTCTTCAACAGAATCCGGCGGCAGCACAATTGCGAGATATTTTTCGTCCTCCGGGGAAAAAGACTGGCTGGATATCCCCTTTATATGCGATTCGTGCAGGTTTTTCGCCCTGTCAGCGATTATGGCGACGGCCTTCCTCAGTGTCTTCATAGCTCCGTTATCAGGGAGCATGGCAAGGGCTTTCTCTGTGCTCTGCAGTGTCTTCGGATAGAGCCCGAATTTGTAGGAAAGGATCGTGGATGCAATTTCGTGGGCGCAATCCTGATCCACATCGCGGTAATCTGGGCTGATCCGTTTCATATAATCATAGAGATATTTTTCCATGGGATCCTCCTCCGGTAAATTTGACAACGGCGTGCTGAATTTCTTGTTCAGCCTCACAACAAGGATGGTTAAGCTTATAGCAAACAATGCCTGCAATATGAGATTTGGACGGATTTCAAGGGAAGCGATGAATATGAGCAATGCATAAAGGGGGGCGAGAAGAGCGACGATGTCCCTTCGAGGCTTTATCCATGCCAGGTATCCAAGACAAAAGGAACCGATGATGCATCCCCAGTAGAATTCCCCGGCATCGGGTATGATGCCCACATATTGGAGAAATATGGCCAGGCCTATCCCTCCGAATGAAGTGAGAGGTACGGCAATCGAGAGATATCTCTCAATATCCTTGGTCTCTGTTACCGGGCCATTGTGTTCGTGCATGTTTTAAGACTACCGTCTCTATAGTAGGTTCGAATCATTGAATAACTTTTCAATATAGTTGTTCGGATGAATACCGATCAGAATGATGCGGCCCGCGACTCAACATGATTAAGTCCGATAGCGTATGATAAATCAGGTATGAAGGTCTGTATCATGTGCGGAGGTGAAGGGACACGGTTGCGGCCCCTCACCTTTGATAGGCCAAAACCCTGCATTCCAATCGTGAACCGTCCCTCTATCCAGCATCTCGTCTCCCATTTGTCCAACCTCGGCTTCAATGACATCATCATCACGCTCGGTTACATGAGCGAGGCAATCGAGGATGCACTGGGTGACGGTTCACTCTTCGGGGCCGATGTGACCTATGTGCATGAGGAGACGAAACTCGGCACCGCGGGGAGTGTCAAGAACGCTCAGCACTATCTCGAGGACCAGGATTTTCTTGTCGTGGGCGGAGATCATGTCACGGACCTGAACCTCCTCGAATTCTACCGGGAACATCTCAAGGAGAGACCGATAATCTCGATCGGTCTCATCAGTATCGATGAGCCCTCCGAGTACGGCATTGCCGAGATAGATGTTGCCTACCAGATAAAACGTTTCAAGGAAAAGCCGCTGCCAGGTGAGATCTTTTCCAACCTGGCAAGCACGGGGATATATGTATGCAGCCCCGAAATCTTTGACCATATTCCGGCAAACCGGAAATTCGATTTTGCCAGGGACCTCTTTCCCAATCTCATGGAGAGGGATCACGTGCTGAAGGCATGGCTTGCCAGGGGCAACTGGAGTGACGTGGGAAGTCCGCTCTCTCTTCGGAATGCCGAGCGGTGGAAACTCAAGGAGATCCCCTTCACAAGCATACACGGCGATCTCACGCTTCGCGGTTCTCTTGTTCACGGACCTGTCCAGCTTGGCGGATCCTGCTCGGTGGGGACCAATACCCGGATCATCGGCCCGGTTGCGATCGGTTCCGGGACATCCATCGGCGATAATGTATTGATTGGGCCATATACCAGCATCGGTGACCGGTGCACCCTGATGGATGACGTTAAGATCTTCTCGTCATCCATCTATAACCGGGTCACAATCGGCAACAATACCACCGTGAGCGGGAGCACCATCGATAACGACACCAACGTGGCCGATGACTGCAGCCTGGAGAATGACACGGTGATCGGGCCGAGGGTCATCTTGGAGAAGGGAGTGGTGGTTCATTCCCGGACACGGATATGGCCGGACGTGGTCGTCTCCAGAGGAACGATTGTAAAGGAGCACGTCCTGAATGAAAAGTACGATCTCCGGTGTGAGGGGTCCTAAATTCTCCTCACAAGCCGGTGCGTGATCGCGACCAGCGGGTGCCGGGCGTAGTCAAGTACCTCGATATCATCGAGTGTTTTTAAATTCATGGCTTTTGCAGTGCGTTCAATACCGAGCTCGATATTTTCGTTCACCTCGATTACATATGCATCGAGGGTGCGGATCCCCAGTTTCTTGGCAGCGATCGCCCTGTGATGACCATCGACAAGAATCAGTTTTCCTGGCCGCCTGACAACAATAAGGGGTTCAGCCAGTCCCTTTTTGATCTCATACATCCTCCCTTCCAGCTCGTCCTCGTATATACGGGACTGCGTGGGCAGGAGCATATCGATAGGTACCGCCTCCCGCTTCAGCTCCGGTGATATCCCATGGAGCTGTTTTAACGTGGTGATAAAATTGAACACCTTTTCAGGCGATACGTGCTCAATCTGGGACCGTATAACGTCGGTATTCGAGATTATCCCGAGAAGGCAATTTTTTTCGTCGACAACCGGCAGTTTCTGTATTCCTGATCTGAATATCACCCTGGCCGCATCATTGACACTCATATCAGGGTCGGCCACGATAAGGTGGTCCGACATGATCTTCTCAACAGGAGTCGAAGGGGGGACGAACAGCAGGTCGCGGGCTGCAATGTATCCCACAACTTCATTGCCGTTTACCACCGGGAACCCGTCATGCCCGGTCTTTTGTATCTTTTCGATCACTTCCTTGATCGTACCATGGACATCGACAGTAACTACATCATATGTCATGTAGTCCCGGACTTTCTTCTTATCCATCTCCATAAAAATTGCATTTCATGCACTTGAAGGCATCGGAAAAAAGGAAAATTCCCGGGATTTACTCGATCAGGATTCGTTTGCCCCGCTCTTTTGAGCTCTTCTTTAACCTGACTTCGAGAACACCATTTTTAAATGATGCCGATGCATCTCCCTCCTCTACGTCCTTTGGGAGGGCGACCATTCTCTTCATGGACCCGTACACCCGTTCCCGCATATAATATCCTTCGCGCTCTTCTTCCTTTTCGTCCTTCCTCTCGCAATCGATCTCCAGGGTGGAGGGTGTGGCCAGGCTAAGGGATATATCTTCTTTATCGGCACCCGGCAGATCGGCAACGACGATGATCTCGTCGTCATGCTCACGCACATCGACCCGGAACTCGCCTTTGATGGCAGGGAGCATTCTGTCCGTAAAACCTCCCGGCGGGAGCATTCTGCCCCCCCAGAATAAATTTTCCATCTCGTTCATCATCTCATCGATATCATGGGATCTCCATCCGAAAGGATACCTTCTGCGCCATACCATAAGTTTTTCCTCCTAATGCCATACGGTGGAAACCGTTGGACTACCTTTAGGTGAGTGTCAGTTCTATATTAAATTTATTGATAAAAAGGTGTGGAGAATGTAATATTTATTTTCATTCAGAGTGATGTTTATTGAATGCCTCCAAAGAAAAAGGAAAAAATAAGAAAGAAATCCCAGTCAGGGTGGAATACAAAGAAAATATGTATCGTGGCGGTGGGGATCATCTTCGCAGTGGCAATGGTTGTATCTCTCATGCCTATGAGCATGTTTTCTGCTCTCAAGACCGCAAAGGCCGGCGATATGGCTATCGTTGATTATACATTAAGAGACGACCGTGACATGCCCATCGCCACTTCAAACCAGAATATGTACAATACGGTCACACAACAGGGAGGCATCATCCTGCTCACTGATTATCTCACCGTTCCGGTAAATATCTCCACTCAGCAGGAGATAGTATCCAAACCCATCTTGAATGAGGGGTACCAGGGAGCTCCCTTCGGAATACTCTCGACAGAGTGGAATGCCATAAGCAACGGTCTCGTCGGCATGAGGGAGAGCGGTTCAAAGACTGTTACGGTCGAGGATAATTCCGCCCTCCTGTTGACGATGGACAAGGAAAAAGTTGAGAACATAGGTCTCAATTTTACCCAGGCGTCGGTAGGCATGCAGTTACCAGTCGTGATAACGATACAGTCCTATGAAAGTATACTGGATAATACGACCCCCCAGGATTTCGCGCTGAGACTTGGGTACGTATCAGACAAGACCGATGAAGAGCTCTCCCTGAACCATGCATATCCACGGGCCGATATCAGGTTGATCCGGTTAGACAGGGCCTGATAATACCAGAGCTTATTAACCAGCTCCTCCCACTATTTTTTCATGGCACTGCGAATTATCAGTTTCTTCCAGGACGGGTGCATGGCATGCGAGGAGCAGGAACCCATCAATCGCGAAGTGGAGCGGGATCTCAATATCAAGATAGAATCCATAGACCCGATGAAAAATCCGGTCTATATCAAGGAGTATGGCCTGAAAGTAACTCCGACCATCATTATTATCAAGGATGGGGAGGAAAAAGCCCGGTTTGAAGGTGTCGTGCACAGGGAACAGTTTGAAGAGGCTGTCTCCAAACTATGATGAAGGGACGGCATAGATGCGTTTTAACCTGCGGGCCACTGTCTTCCAGCCTTCCTTACGCATCACTGCACCATTCCTCAGTTTCATCTGGACTATCCGGAACTGCCGGCCGGAGTGGCGGTAGACACCCCCCACCTCGAACGGCTCCTCTCCGGCGACATCGATGAAGAGCGGGCTTGTGGTACGACCGTCATGGAGGGACACCCTCACGACCACTTCCTCGATTTTTCTGGTCCATATGGTGGAGATTTCAGATGCAAGTGCGCGTTTCACCCTTTTTTGATCACGTTCTATAGCCGTGACCTCAACACCGATATACTCGTCGCCGCATTCCACGACAAGCCTGTCCCCGACGGCACAGGACTCCCCCGACGGCAACTCAACACGGCAGACCCTGGAACTCTCTTCAAAACTGACTATGGCCTTCACTGAGACCTGCTCTCCCTCCTCAGGCAGTGGGATGCGCTGCACATTTCCGCAGCTTTCGCATCGCACCACAAGATCATGCGAACTGGCCAGTATTTCATGTTCCTGCTCCTCTCTACAGACGGGACAGTATGTTTCCAAATCCATGGCGTGGGACCTCTCCTCTACAATATTCATCTTCAGCTCAAAAGTGTTGGCCCCCCTGGCAAAAGCCCATGATGTCATGCACCCAAACAGTGTGAGGATGAAGATAGAGGAGAGGATACGTTGCAGGGGTCATCCGAATATTCGGGGCACGCACCGTTCCACGTTTCAGATCACAACCGAGACCGACCTTTCGCCGCGGGGCGACTGCGTGATCGGAGTGGGTGCCGATAAAGGAGCCACAGACCTTGCGGATGGATTCCGGGCGGTCCTTGCAGACGAGGGGTCAACCCTCGTCACTCTTCTCAGTGCAGGGGATATAACTGTCCGGATCACTTCAAAGGGGAGCGAGTCACTTTCCCTTGACCATCAGACAGACCTGGTGTGGCGAAGGAGCACGTTCACCTGCAGCCGGACCATCGGGATCTCATCTGACCATGCAGCCCGCACGCTGCCGCGGGAGCTCATCTCGTACCTCCGGGACGGGGGAGAGATGATGGTGATCATGACCGCATATTCGCCAGGAGAAGAAGAGGGCTGGGATAGCGGCGCGACAATCCATTCCGGTCAGCCACAATCCTGGAAGATTTATGAGAGAGGAACCGGCAGGTAATCTTCTAATCGCGGCCGAGCATCGAGACCTTCATCTCCGCAGACTCGAGAAGCTCCTCGCACTGCCTGACAAGGATCGCACCGCGCTCGTACAGGGCGATGCTTTCATCGAGAGTGGTCTCGTTGTCCTCCATCTTACGCACAATCTCTTTTAATTCCCCTAATAGTTCCTCATATCTCTTTGTCATGATACACCTTCCCGATTACCAGGTCTGCCCTCCCGTCAGAAAGCCTCGCCACGGCATTATCGCCTGTTTCGATATCTGCTGCCGATCTCACCACCCTGCCGTCCTTTTCAAGGATACAATACCCCCTGGAAAGAAGATGCGCTGGATTTCGTCCTTCAATCGCGGTCCTCAGTCCTGCGAGTATCAGTCTTTCCCTTTCGATCTTCGAGATAAAGGTCCGGGTTATCCTCTCTGTCCGGGAGGCAAGGTCTTCACGCCGCTCGAAGATCTTCCGTTCCAGGCGACCCGGAGAGAGACGCCCGCGCAGATCCTCAATCTCGCGGGCTGCCGTATCCAGCCTCGAGAGCAGTATCGACCCCATCTTTTTTCTGGTCTCGACCAGGTTTTCAGAAAGACCCGCCCTATCCGGCACCGCAAGCTCGGCTGCCGCGGACGGTGTCGGTGCCCTCTCGTCGGCAGCGAAATCGGCCAGAGTCACATCGGTCTCGTGTCCGATGGCGCTGACGACCGGTGTCCTGCAGCGGGCAACAGCCCTGACAACATCCGGATGGTTGAATGGGAAGAGGTCCTCGAAACTCCCACCGCCCCGGCCGATGATGATGATGTCAACCAGGCCGTCAATCCTCGAGAGTGCTCCTGCGATCTCCACATGTGCCAGGTCACCCTGGACTGCTGTTGGAGAGACAAGAATCTCCAGGGGGTATCTCCTCTGAATGACGTTTTCGATATCGTGAAGGACGGCTCCGGTGCTGGAGGTGACCACTCCGATCCGTACGGGATATTTCGGAAGCGTCTGTTTCCTCGAGGGATCAAAAAGGCCTTCGGAAGAGAGTTCGGACTTCCATCTCTCCACGAGGAGATGTTTCTCTCCCTCACCCGCATGCCGGATATCCTTTGCATAGAACTGGTATTTTCCCTGAGGTGCATAGTGCCCGATCGAGCCGAACGCGATGACGTCCATGCCGTCCCTGGGAGAGAAGGCGAGCCTTCTGGCATCAGATCGCCACATCACGCAATGAATGAGCGCAACACCCTTATCCTGCTTCTCGCTTAAGGAAAAGTAGATATGGCCCGAGCCGTGGAGCCGGAGATTGGTTATCTCCCCTCTGATCCAGATATCCTGGAGCCTTGGATCATCCAGGACTCCGGCGACAACCCGGGAGATATCGGAGACACTGAATATCTCGATCCCGTGTCTCTCCTGCTCCTCGGTGAGCCGCGTATTGAACCAGGTCATCAAAAACTATTATGGATGTGTTTCATAATCAATTGAGATCATGGTATATTTCGCAGTATCCAGCATGTTCTTTCACGAATACCCGTTGGATGAGATCTTTGACCTCGTCTGCGAATCCGGTCTCGACTCCATGGAGTTCTGGGTGGAGACGCCACATTTCTGGTTGCGGGACCTTCCGGAAGATGAACTTGCTTCATGTATCGAGCGGAACCCTGCCCTCTCGATCCCTTCGTTCCATGCCCCGGTACTCGACCTGAATCCCTGTTCCATCAACCCGGAGGTCGCCGCTATCTCTGTTGAATATACGGTCCGGGCCGTCTCGCTTGCCGAGCGTGTCGGATCAAAGGTAATTACCGTGCATCCGGGAAGACGGACTGCGAAACGGCCGCCCAGCCATGCTGATTACCAGCGTTTCGAATACTACATGGATCGACTTGAAGAGGCGTCACGCGGCAAAAATGTTACAGTTTCCATCGAAAACATGAAGAGAAAGATCAATTCACTCCTCTGCACACCCGAATCTGTTCGTGAACTCCTCGACCGTGAGGAGTGGCTGGGATTCACCCTTGACATCTCCCATGCTATGGGCACATCTACCGAAGAAGTGTACAGGTACCTCGACCTCTGCCAGGACCGCCTCTCCAATATTCACATGAGCAGGGCCGACGGAGGCACCATGCATCTTCCCGTGGCAAAAAACCAGGTTATGGCAGATATACTCAATTATATCTGTGATCTTGGATATGCCGGCAGTATCACCCTGGAGATTGAGGACCGCAATTTTGCCCACGATCTCTCCTCGGAGGAGAAGGTTCTGATACTTTCAAGAGAACTGGAATTCATGAAGAAAAGTGTGGAATAATCGCTGGTTTTATAAAAGGCGAGTTCCATTATCATAGTGTTTCAGGCATATATGAACATACATACCAGCAAGGCCGTTTACGCGGCGTGGATTCGATGATCGAAGACTTTTTGTTAATTTTGCTTTTTGTTGTCTGTCTGTTGCTCTCTGCATTTTTTTCAGGTTCGGAAGTTGCACTCATATCCATCACCAGGGCAAAAGTGCGGACACTGGTTAACGAGGGTCGCAAAGGGGCAGAAAGGCTAGCAGCGGTCAAGGATGCGCCAAACCATTTCCTGATTACAATTCTTATCGGCAACAATATCGTAAATGTTGCCGCCGCAGCTATAGCCACAGCCATCACCATAAGCATATTCGGGGATATCGGTGTCGGTATTGCGACATTCGTGGTGGTTATTCTTCTCCTGTTCTTTGGGGAGATCGGCCCGAAGATGTATGCGACACGGCACACGGAAAAGATGGCTATCGCTGTTTCGGCACCCATTCTCGTGCTATCCAAGATATTCTCTCCGCTGGTCATCGTTATTGAGAAAGTGACGGGAAGACTCGGTGTCTCGGTAACTGAGCCGATGGTTACCGAGGAAGAGATCAAGGAATGGATCGAAGTCGGGAAAGAGGAGGGGACCATAGAACAGGAGGAGCGCGAGATGCTCTATTCAGTCCTCGAATTCGGCGACACCATCGCCAGGGAGATAATGACTCCGCGTGTAGATGTCGCTCTCATCGAAGATACCACCACTCTTGAGTCGGCTCTCCGGCTATTCAACGAGACCGGTTTTTCGAGAATTCCTGTCTTTCGGGAGCAGGTGGATAATATCATCGGGGTCCTGAATGTGAAGGATGTCTTCTCGGCACTGATGTCAGGGAAGAAGAATATTCCGATAAAGGACGTGATGTATGATCCCTTCTTCGTCCCGGAGACAAAGAAGATCGATGATCTCCTGAAAGAGCTGCAGGTAAGAAAGGTGCAGATGGCGATCGTGCTTGACGAGTACAGCAGTTTTGTGGGAATCGTGACGGTGGAAGATATCCTCGAGGAGCTTGTTGGCGACATCCTCGACGAATTTGACAAGGAAGAGCCCGAGATCCAGAAGGTGAGCGAGGGCATATTCTTGGTGGACGCGACGGTGTGGGTTGAAGACCTGAACGACGAGCTGGATATCAATCTTCCCATGCATGAATCGTACGAGACGATCGGCGGGCTTTTGATCGATCGCCTCGGCCATATACCACATCCCGGGGAGAGTGTCTATATCCAGGAGAGCCATGTCACTCTCGTTGTGCTCCAGATGCTCTCGAGGAGGATAGTGAAGGTGAAGATGATCATGCACAAGCTCGGAGAAGAGACATCATGAAACGTATTGCGGTACTGGCTTCAGGAAGGGGTTCCAACTTCCAGGCAGTCATTGATTCCATAGAACGGGGTGAAGTGCCGGCGGAATGTTGCGGGCTTATCACCGATAACCCCGCGGCTTATGCCATAAAAAGGGCTGAAAAGGCTGGAATTCCGGTTTACATCGTCGATTTTTCATCATATCCGTCAAAAGAGGCCTATGAGACTGATCTCATGGCTGCCATGGCCAGGTGCAAGGCCGATCTCGTCATTCTAGCCGGTTATATGCGGATCGTCGGTACAGATATCGTGAAGGCATTTTCAGGAAGAATAATCAATATACATCCCGCGCTTCTCCCCTCGTTTCCGGGTCTGCATGCCCAGAAACAGGCAATTGACTATGGAGTAAAGGTATCGGGCTGCACTGTTCATTTCGTGGATGAACATATGGACAACGGCCCAATAATCATCCAGGCCGCAGTCCCGGTCCTGGAAGGAGACGATGAGGAGACGCTTGCCGAGAGAATACTTGTACAGGAGCACAGGTGCCTGCCGGAGGCAGTACGGCTTTTCTGCCGGGATCGACTGCGCATCGAGGATAGACGCGTTCGTATCCTGTGACGTATCGGGAAAGTCAGGCATTATACTCCGGGCAACAGATCGAATAAATCGGATCGTTGCCTTACATTATTGTTGCGCATGGCAAAACAGAGTTATCGACCGGACGCAAAACGGATAGCCAGGGAGCGGATCGCAGAACTGTTCCGCCAGGCAGACCTCTTCTTTCCAGAGAACCCTGCGTGGAGCCACAGGTGCGTACATCTGGCCCGGAAAATTGCCATGAGGCAGCGGATCAGGATTGAAGAACGGTTCAGGCGTCGTTTCTGTCATCACTGCTACAGCTACCTGGTTCCTGGTGTGAATCTGCGGGTGCGGGTTAAACGGGGAATGGTGGTGATGACATGCCTGGAATGCGGGCGCCAGATGAGGATTCCCACGAGGAGGAGGAGATGAATAACGATAAAGCCAGGGATTCCATGCAGGATCTGCGGCCGACGGTATGGATCGGAAAACAGGGATGCACCGAGACTATCATCACAGAGATTACACAGCAGCTCAAGAAGAAGAAGGTGATCAAGGTGAAATGGCTTCATAATACGGAAGTAGATCCGGAAGACCTGGCACAAAAGGCAGGGGCCGAGCTCGCCGGTGTCAGGGGACGGACCATGATCCTGGTGAAAAAGGGGAAAAAATAATTGTATTGTGATAGCATTCCAGCATGATAATGCCCCGCTCGAAATATATAAAAGTCTAATAAACCAATAAGTAAAGACTGTTATATCGATTTAGTGACAGTGAGGTTTTGCGATGACAACAGTCTATGATGTCCCGGCCGACAGGTTCATTCGGACTCTCGCCGAAGAACTGAAGAATAAGCCGGAGATTGTACCCCCGGACTGGGCAGCGTTTGCCAAGACAGGAGTACATAAAGAGATGCCTCCCGAGGACCCCGACTGGTGGTTCGTCAGGGTGGCCTCTATAATGAGAAGGGTCTATATCGACGGACCCATCGGTGTTGAGAGGATGAGAACATTCTACGGTGGGAAAAAGGACCGCGGATCAAAGCCCAGCAAGTTCAGGAAGGGAAGCGGATCCATTCTTCGGAAATCCCTCCAGCAGCTTGAGGCGGCGGGCTTCATACAGCATGACAAGGCCGGCCGCAAGGTCTCCCCGGAAGGTGCCTCCTTCATGGACGGCGTCGCCAACAAGATGGTTGCGGGCGAGACCACGAAGAGCGCAGTTCCTGCCGAAGAATAGAGGTGTTGCTGATGGATGACGATGAGCTTGCAGAGCTGAGAAGGAAGAAGATGGCCCAGTTTCAGCAGCAGGCTGTCGATCAGCAGTACATGCAGGAAGAGATGGAACGCCAGAAAGAGGTTGAAGCGCGAGTCCAGCTCATTTTAAAGCAGGTACTGGAACCGGAAGCAAAAGAGCGGTTGAATACGATAAAGCTGACCCGGCCCGATTTTGCCAAGGCTGTCGAGCAGCAGCTGGTCCTCCTTGCCCAGAGCGGCAGGCTGAAGTCCAAGATCACGGACGACCAGTTGAAAGGGCTGCTCCAGGAGCTATCCCCGGCAAAGCGGGACTTCAATATCCGTAGAAAGGGATGAAAGCAGGAGTACTCTTCAGTGGGGGAAAGGACAGCGGACTTTCAGCAGTATTGCTGTCCCGCGACTACGAGATCGAATTGAACAGTTTCGTTTTCGATCCGGGCCGTTCCATCTCCCATCTCGAGGACGCTGCGCGTTCACTGGGATTTCCCCTGAAAAAGAGACTATTCCCCGAAGATTTACTGGAAACTGCGGTAAATAACATCCAGGCCTGCGGATTTCCCAATCAGGCCATACAGATGGTACATATCCGTGCGCTTGAGATCCTGGCCAGGGAGTATGAAGTGATTGCCGACGGGACCCGCTTCGATGATCGGGTTCCCAGGCTTGCGAGAGATGAGGTTCTCTCCCTGCAGGACAGGTTCGGGTGCTCGTATGTCCGTCCCCTCCTCGGTTACGGGAAGAGGGAAGTGGACCGGCTTGCAGCCCGACATCTGATGGTGAAGTACGGGGAGTCGGGCACTCTGGAGAACGGCGACTATGAAAGAGAGATCAGGGAAGAGATGGAGAGGCTCGGGAAAGTTCCGGAACGGTTCTTCCCGGACCGCCATCGTCAGTCGCTTGTCATCGGCAGAGTATAACAATTAGGGTGATAAACATGAGCAAATCGACAAAAGGATATAAAATCCGACTTGGAAAAGCATGCGAACAGAACAGGCGCGTACCTTCGTGGGTGATGCTCCGGACCAAGAGGAACGTGACATCGCACCCCAAAAGACGCAACTGGAGACGTAATACGCTGAAGGTGTAACATGGCCGAGAAACTGCAGGAGCAGATCTATATCATCCCCTTAAGGGACGCGAAACGTGCTCCAAGGTGGAAGAGGAGCAACACCGCCATCAAGGATATCAGGAAGTACCTCGCCAAGCATATGAAGAGCGGGGACGTGAAACTTGACATGAGCATCAACGAACATATCTGGGAGAGGGGAAGCCAGAAGCCGCCTTCAAGGATCCGTGTCAGGGCAATGAAGTTCGAGGACGGGCAGGTCCAGGCGGAACTTGCCGAGGAATAGGCACATGGAGAGAACAATCTCATTTGGCGGTGACCCGAGCATCGGGGTATTTTCACGGGTATTTGACGACCTGGCGGTCATTCCTCCAACGGCGCCTGCCGACTTTGAATCTGCACTTAAAGATTACCTTGGTGTGGAGATCATAAAGACTACAATCCAGGGATGCGAGATCATCGGCTCACTTCTTTCAGGAAACAGCCGGGGATTTGTGGTAAGCGGACTTGCCACCGAGAATGAGATTGGCATACTGAAGGAATATGGTGATATATACCTGTTGACCCACACCATGAACGCAGCCGGCAATATCATAATGGCCAATGACAGCATCGCTGTCGTTCATCCGGGCATGCCGGCAGACATGGCCCGCGAGGTCGGGGAATTTCTCGGGACAAAGGTCCTCCCCCTCTCCCTTGGGGGCATAAAGACGGTAGGAATGGCCGGAGTGGCCACCGGTAAGGGCATCATGGTTCATCCCCGGAGCACAGGCCATGAGATCAGGAGACTCGAAGAGGCCACCGAGATCCCGGTCGGTACCGGATCGGTCGGCATGGGAAGCGGCCTGGTCGGGGCCGGTCTCCTGGTGAACAGGAACGGCTATCTTGCCGGCAGCGGGACCACAGGTTTCGAGCTCGGCAGGGTCGAGGATATTTTTGGATTTCTGGAGTGATCATATGGAAGAAAAACAGTTCGAAGTGAAAGGTACCTTCAAGATTGGCGAGGAGTGGCACCCCTATACGAAGATCATCACCGCGCCCAACGAGACACAGGCGCAGGAGAGGACATTTGCAGTGATCGGGAGCAAACACCGCCTGAAAAGAAGGTATATCACAGTGAATGCCATTAGTGTACTAGATGGTGAATAACGTGGATAAGGTTGACCCCCGGGAGCTTCAGTCCCTCCAGCTCTACCTGAATGAATACAGGCAGCAGGCTGAGATATTTTCCCAGCAGCTTGCGATCCTGGAGGAGGGCAGAATGGAGGCTGCGGCAGCCATCGAATCCTTGAAAGGACTATTGGAAGCTGGAGAGAGCACGGTTCTCCTTCAACTGGGTGGCGGTGCGAGCGTGCTCGCCCGGGTTGATGATCCGGAAAAAATCCTGGTCAATATCGGGTCCGAAGTCGTCGTGGAGCGCTCCAATGGGGAGGCGGTCGAGTTTATGAAGGATCGCATCACCGAGATGGAGGCCTCGTCAAAAAAGGTCTCGGAGACACTGGAGCGTGTCCGTGCCCAGATCATGGAGATCGGCAGGCGACTCGAGATGGGTTACCAGCAGGCGCAGATGGCCCAGATGGCCCAGGCCGGACAGGTACCTGTACACGGATCAGAAGAGGATTAAGACCTGGGGTATTTGGAGATGTTCGAGGGTCTCCGGTCACGGCTGAAAAGGGTCCAGGGCAGTCTGGAAGAGAATATCGAGGCTGCTTCAGCTGATGGCAAGCCGGACGAAATCCCCCGTGATGCTGGTCCCGCGGGAAAAAGCCCGGGGATGATGGATAAGGTAAAAGTCCTCGTCACCGACCGGGAGTTCATAATCTCCGAGAATGACATCAGCGAATCTCTTTTTGAACTGGAGATGGTTCTCCTGGAGAGCGACGTTGCGCTTCCGGTCACCGATGAGATCATATCACATGTCAAGCAGAACCTCACGGGACGACGGAGGAAGATCGGTGAATCTGTTGATGAAATCGTGGTCTCTGCCCTCCGTGACGCGCTCATACAGGCGCTCGGTGACGGGTTCGACGTTCTCGAATATATACGGAGTCATGACCGCCCGGTAAAGATCCTCTTCACCGGGGTGAACGGAACGGGAAAGACAACTACTGTAGCAAAGATCGCGTATTTCCTGAAAGAAAATGGATTTTCGGTTGTCATCGGTGCAGGAGACACCTTCAGGGCGGGGGCCATCGAACAGATCGACGAGCATGCCCGTCGACTGGGAATCAAGATCATCCAGCACCAGCATGGAGCCGATCCCTCGGCAGTCCTCTTTGATGCCGTCCAGTACGCGTCTGCACATAAGATAGATGCGGTGCTGGCAGATACTGCCGGAAGATTCCATAACCGGGCCAACCTGATGAACCAGCTGGACAAGATCCGGAGGGTTATGAAACCTGATCTCATCGTCTATGTCGATGAAGCGGTTGCGGGAAATGATGCCGTCGTGAGAGCCCATGAATTCGAGAAGTCCGTTGGAGCGGATGCGGTGATCCTCACCAAGGCCGACATGGATTCCAAGGGCGGGGCGGCGATCTCAATAGCCCACACCATAGGAAAGCCGCTCATGTTTCTGGGAGTGGGGCAGGGCTATGATGATATCATGCCTTTCGAACCCGCTGCAGTTATAGACGAACTTCTGGGGGGGTCGGCAGAAGATGCTTGACCGGCTTGGAACATCGCTCAAGGATGCCCTCAAGAAACTGGCAGGAAAGACGGTTGTCGACCGTGCTGCAGTGGAGGAGCTGGTAAAGGACCTGCAGCGGGCCCTGATCCAGGCCGATGTGAATGTCAAGCTTGTCATGGTCCTGTCCCAGGCCATCAAGACGCGTTCGCTGGAAGAGGACCCTCCGAAGGGGATGAGTGTCAGGGAACACGTCCTCCGTATCGTCTACCAGGAGCTTGTCAGGCTGATGGGGCCCACCGGAGAGGTGAAGCTCGGCCCCCAGGTCATCCTGATGGCAGGTCTGCAGGGGAGCGGAAAGACCACAACCACGGCCAAGCTCGCGAGGTATTTCCAGAGGAAGGGCCTTCGTGTCGCGGTCATCTGTGGAGATACCTTCAGGCCCGGGGCCTACGAACAGCTCGCCGCTCTCTGTTCACGGATACATGTACCCTGTTTCGGCGATCCCAACGACAAGGATGCGCGAAAGATAGTTCGCGAGGGGCTCAAGGCGCATTCCGCAACCGAGGTGGTTATCGTCGACACGCAGGGCAGGCACGCGCTTGAAAGCGACCTCATCCAGGAGATCATCGATATAAATGACATTTCGGATGCCACCCACCGCTGGCTCGTTATCGATGCGGCGCTCGGCCAGCAGGCGAGTGAGCAGGCCCGGCGGTTCCATGAAGCCATCGATATCGACGGAGTCATCATAACCAAGATGGACGGGACCGCAAAAGGTGGCGGTGCCCTCTCGGCCGTGGCTGAGACGAAGAGCGGGATCGTATTCATCGGAAGTGGTGAGACGATCGAGGACCTGGAGAGGTTCGACCCGGACGGGTTCATCTCCCGTCTTCTTGGGATGGGCGATCTCAGGGCACTCGTGGAGCGGGCCGAAGAGAGCATATCAGAGGGCGATATCGATGTAAACGCCATGATGCGGGGCAAATTTACCCTTCGCGATATGTACAAACAGCTGGAAGCGGTCAACCGGATGGGCCCGCTCAAGCAGATCATGAGCATGCTCCCCATGGGGAATCTGGAGCTGCCCGGGGACGCGTATGATATGACCAGCGCGAAGATGGCCAAGTACAGGATCATCATGGATTCGATGACAGCATCCGAACTCGACGAACCGTCTCTTCTCTCCAGTTCCCGTATTCAGCGTATTGCAATAGGGGCGGGGGCAACACCCGACGAGGTAAGGGAGCTCCTGAAATACTACAAGATGATGAAGCGAGCCCTCAAGGGCGTGAGGGGCGGCCAGGGCAAGTTCAACATGCAGCGCATGATGAAGCGGTTCGGCGGGATGTAGGCGGATGATTCGATTTGCAGTCGTGGGTCACCTTGCCCGCACTTCAGGAGACTTCAGTCTCAATGATCTCCCCGGATCAGCCGGTCGCATGGACGTGCTCTGCAGGTGCATCAACTCCGCCTTCTTCCTCTCGCATGATCTCCGCAGGGACGTTGAGTGCTTCCTCGTATTGTGCGGGGGACCTGATCCTGATAAGACGATCAGGATCTCCGGAGAGGAGGTCCGTCACCTGAACCCCGACGAGAGAAGCACCGGGGCGTTGTTAAAAAAGGCCCTTTCACTGCCCGTCGGGGAGAGTTACAGGGAGGCGTCCCCCGGTATCCATATCAGGTGCGGGGGGCTGTCAGAACTTGCCGCAGAGTTTTCATTTGCTCTTCTCGACGAGGCCGGAATAGACATCAGGGATGAGGCCGATCTGCCCGATGCCTATCTCCTGAGCGACCATCTCAATTTCACCGAAGGGGATCGCGCCATCATGTCGGGTCTGCCGTCATATTCGGTCGGTCCGCTCTCGCTGCATGCCGATCATGCCATAACTGTCCTGTTAAACGAGATAGACCGGAGGCGGGTATGACGGGTCTCTCAGATATGGTGGAAAGTATTCTTGCCTATGGCCCCATATGCGATCACTGCCTGGGAAGGTTCTTTGGAAAACGCTCCTTTGGGCTTTCCAACGAAGAAAGGGGGCGTGCTCTTCGCATCGCATATTGCATTGAGAGGAACGAACCATATACTCCGGAGACCGAATCATGCTGGATATGCCAGGATCTCTTCGGCAGGGTGGATGAATGGGCGGAAAAAGTCGTGAAGGCCATTGGTGAGCGGGAGTATTCGACTTTTTTGATCGGGACGAGGGTGCCGCCCCTTATGGCAGAATGCGAGGAGATGGTGTGGAGCGATCTCTCGCTTTTGGGACCCGAACCCCTCAAATCGGAGATGAACAGGGAGGTGGGGAAGGCGGTGTCACATCTGACCGGGAAGGATGCGGATCTCGTCCGGCCTGATATTGTCGCTATTCTCGATCTTTCGGCAGGAGACGTCGAGATCCAGGTAAATCCCGTATTCTTCTATGGAAGGTACAGAAAACTTGAGCGGGGAATTCCCCAGACGCACTGGCACTGCAGGAACTGCCGGGGAAAAGGATGCGAGAGATGCAATTTCACCGGGAAACAGTACAGCGACTCGGTGGAGGAACTCATCGGAAGACCGACAATACGAATGTTTGAGGCGGAGGGAGCGGTCCTTCACGGTGCAGGACGGGAAGATATCGACGCCAGGATGCTCGGGACGGGGAGGCCTTTTGTGATGGAAGTGGTGGCCCCACGGAAGCGCAGTCTGGCACTATCCGATCTTGCGGATGCCATCAACGGAGAGTCGGCCGGAAGAGTTTCTGTGGATCTTGAGAGATGGTGCAGCAGGGACGAGGTGGAAACCATTAAATCGGACAAGGGGTATAAAAAATACAGGATCCTGGTCGAGGTTGACGGCCCCTTACCGTTATATGAGCTTAAATCGGTCCTGCAAGCCCTCAAAGGGGTGACAATACACCAGCGCACGCCGCAGAGGGTCGCTCACCGCAGAGCTGATAAGGTAAGGGAACGCCGGGTTCTTGATATCGAGTGTACGGGTGAAGAGGACGACCGCTTTATAATCGAGGTCACCGGAGAAGCCGGCCTTTACATCAAGGAACTCATATCCGGGGATAACGGGAGGACAAGACCCAGTCTAGCTGAGATCCTTGGCAGGCCTGCACGGGTGTTCACACTCGATGTAGTGCAGGTGGAATAAATACAATGGAGAGATGAAATGGCACATCATAACGGCCCACGCAAGAAGACACGGTATAAGTTCAAGAAAGAGCTGAGAAAGCGGGGTATCACACCCGTCACATCTGTGATCCAGCAGTTCGAGGTAGGGCAGAAGGTGCATGTAGTCTGCGAGCCCAGCGTCCAGAAAGGAATGCCCCACAGGAGATTCCATGGAAAGACGGGGACAGTCGTCGGCCAGCGTGGCCGGGCATGGCTTCTTCGTATCAGGGACGGCAATTCGGAAAAAGTTGTCATCGCAAGACCGCAACATCTAAAAGCTCAAAGGTAACACTCTGCATCTGGTAATTGGCATGAAGGTAAAGGGGATTCTTAGCGAAGAAAAGATAACGCTTCCGGAGCTCAAAGAGATTTTAATAAAGGTAGAGTCGGAGCGCCTCGAGGCTGGCAAGGAGATGTCGTATGAACTTCGCAAGAGTATTGAACATGCCAACCTGCTCTCAAAGACATCAGCGGAAAGCTCAAGAGCACTTGTAGGGGAGCTTCTCAAACAGGAGAAGATGAAACCCGAGATTGCATTCCGGATCGCGAATGTCATGCCCAAAACCCGCGATGAAGTCCGGGCCATTTACGCAAAGGAGAAGTTTACTCTTACCGGAGAAGAGCTCGACGGCATAATAGAGATCGTAAAGGCGCATTCCTGAGGGGCCTGTATGAAGACTGATAAAAAAGAGGTCAATGCTATAGTTCTGGATGTCCTCCTAAAGGGACACCCCGAAGATCCGAGACCTGTTTTCAAGAGGGAACCCCTTGTCCAGGCGGTCGGCGTTGCACAGTTCAAGCTCCTCGAACTGGTCCCGAAGAATCTTGATATCGGGATCCATGAGAGTGTCTATATTGGTGATGGGGAGAGAGAGAAGATCGAGCGGGTGAAGCGGAGGATCGGCTACGAGGAGTTGACCCAGACCGCAAAAATCGAGCTTCCCTTTGTTGCTGAGAAGATTGTGCACGAAAAAGAGAGCGAATACGTCCAGTTTTTCAACAAGTCCATCTCGATAAGCCCGAAACTGCATATGCTTCATCTTCTCCCGGGAATCGGCAAGAAGCTGATGTGGGAGATACTCGAAGAACGGGAGAAGAAGCCGTTTGAGACCTTTGCCGAGATAAGCCAGCGGATAAAATCCATACCCCATCCGGAAAAGATGATAATTTCCAGGATCCTTGAGGAGCTCGAGGATCCGAACATAAAATATCACCTCTTCACTTCAAGATGAAAGCCCCGAGAGATCAGCACTTCCTGGTTGATCCCCGTGCGATAAAACGGATTGCGGATATCGTGGATATTCGTGATCGCGTGGTGCTGGAGATAGGACCGGGTGAAGGCGCCCTGACCCGGGCACTTCTCGAGAAAGGTGCGCGAGTAAATGCAGTCGAGGTCGACGCGGAGCTTGTGGAAGATCTGTCTATCATCTTTTCAGATGAGATCGCACAAGGCCGTCTGCGTATCATCCATGGGAACGCAATAAAATGCCCCCTGCCTCCCTTTGATATCGTCGTCTCGAATCTCCCCTATTCAGCCTCCTCGAAGATCACCTTCCGGCTACTTGATATCGGCTTTGAGGTGGCGGTCCTGATGTATCAGCGCGAGTTTGCACGACGGATGGTAGCCCCTGCAGGAACCCCGGAATGCGGCAGGCTCTCTGTCATGGTCCAGACCTACTGCTGCGTCGAGACGATGTTCGATCTCCCTCCGCAGTGCTTCTCACCGAGACCGCAGGTGAAATCCACTGTGGTGAAGATAACCCCAAGAGGCCCGATCTTTCCGATCAATGACAGGAAACTGTATGCCGCTGTTGTGCGGGCACTCTTTGCCCACAGGAGAAAGATGGTGCGGAACTGTCTCAAAAGTTCGAAGGGGTTACTTACGCATGCACATGTCGAGACGCTTCTTGCAAAACTCCCCGAGGAGATTCTCTCCGTGCGGCCCGAGGAATTGTACCTGGAAGATTTTGCAACTATTACGAACGTGATTGCCGATGAGTCCGGATCAGGTTTATCCTCCTCGTGAAGATACCTATCTCCTGGCCTGGGCGGCGATGACGGAAGCAGGTGGCAGTGACCTTGTGCTCGAGGTCGGGACAGGGAGCGGGCACATATCGCGTGTCCTGCAGGAATCAGGCATCAGGGTGATTGCGACAGATATAAATCCTCATGCCGTAAAGACCGCGAGATCACAGGGACTGGCCGTGGTCAGGGCAGATCTTTTCCGGGGCCTCAGAGGGCCGTTTGACCTCGTGGTCTTCAATCCGCCGTACCTGCCTACAAGACCGGAGGAACGGATAGACGACTGGCTCGAGTATGCCCTTGACGGAGGGCCTGATGGCAGATCGGTCATAAAAAGGTTTGCAGAAACTGTCCATGACCTTCTCTCCCCGGGAGGCAGGGTGCTCATACTCGTCTCGTCGGTCACCGGGTGCGAGGAGGTCATGGATCTCTTCCGAAAACAGGGATTCAGTGTTGACATATTTCAAAAAGAACGGGTATACGACGAAGATCTCATAGTACTGAGATGTGTCATGACGACTGATGGATAATCATCGGTTATTTGCCGGCAAAAAAAGTGGTATCAGGAAAAAAATCCGGAACTCTCTCCACAGGTCGAGCACGACCTGGTAAAGACCGGTATGGCAAGTGCTGTATACTCCTCTCTTTCAGTCGGGGTATGGTCCGGGAGATCATATGCCCAGCCTTCCGGCGGCTGCCAGTTGCCTATATCACTGCTGAGGAGCGAGGCTATGCGTTCAGATGCTGATGCCTGGGTTCCGGATGAAGAGTCAGGCGCGGGTATTGCCGGAAGATCGGTTGTTCCGCCGGTTCCCGGGGAGTAGCCTGAGAGGAGCGAGTTCATCCGGGAATGGGAGGCAAGCTGCGACAGCATGCCGCTTGTTCCTATTGCTGCAACAGGGATGCAAATCAGGGCCAGGGCAAGGATCACCGATAATAGTAGAGCTCGTCTTTTTTCCATATTATTCCTCTTTCTCCGAAATATCCGTCGATATCGGATAAAGCCTTTTTGTTCATAAACCAGCGGGTCCATTACAACCAGGTCGCAGGAAAAATACCGGATATGCGCCAGCTTGTCACACGTGTGGAAGCGGGAGAGAAGAAGAAACAGGCCGAATATGCATGATGGTCTGGATACACTCCATATAGCCTGTGCTCCCATGAATCCTGGCGGGGAGCAGGAGCGGGATCTCCGTGAGCTGTAACAGGGTCTGCCGGGGCCAAAACGTCCTTATAATTGAAGGGATGATCTCCACATCCAGAAATCCGTGCAACGGGAGGGAGAGATGAATGAGTCCTTCACAACAGGTCATCCCGGTCAGGATTGGTTTTACCACCGCTTATATTGTCAGGGATGAAGGGACGATCATGGTAGACACGGGTTTTCCCGGGAGTGAAGAGATAATATTATCCTTCCTTGAGAAGCATGGCCTCTCTCCCGATGAAGTACGCCTCATCATTGTTACCCACGGCCATGCCGATCATGCAGGATCCGCTGCAGCGCTCAAAGAGGTGACAGGTGCTCTCGTCGCTGCCGGGCATCTTGAAGTAGGAAGGCTCCGGACAGGGAGATCAGGGAAACTGGCGCCTACGGGCCTTGCCGGCCATATCTTCAGACTCTATTGCGAAAGGAAATTTAACCGATATCCCCCGGTGGAACCGGATATCCTTATCGATTCGAATTACGATCTCATAGTCCACGGCGTGCACGGACGCATCGTCCCCACACCAGGCCATACTGCAGGATCTGTATCAGTACTGCTCGAATCGGGCGATGCGATTGTAGGAGACCTCTTTTTTGCGTCGTTTCCCTTTGGTTCTCCGGCGGTTCCCTATTTTGCCGACGATTTTTATGAATGGAACGGGAGTATCCGCTCGGTCCTGGAGAGATCCACGGGTCGGATATACATCGCCCATGGCGGCCCCTTTGACGTGGAAACTATAAAGCAGCATTTACCCTATTGGAGATAGCGAATACTGGCCTGGACAATTCATATCCGCAGCAGGGTAGGGGTATTATTTTCCCGGCTTTGGTGTAAACGTCCTCGAAGGGCAGCGGTCGGCGTCCCTGTCAGCGGGAACCGGGCCATTGATCCTGCATTCTCCATCTCCCCCCTTTCCCGGGGTGAAGAGGACGCAGTCAGCACAGGTTGGCATTGAAATCTATTTTTCCCTCTCCCCATTAGTATCTTACCTATACTGCATGGAGAAAGAGGAACAGGTATCCAAACGCGATTCCCGCGATAACCATGACCGGGATTGCCACCTTGTCCGCAAGTCCCAGTGTGCGTTCGCGAAGCCGCGTTCGCGTTCTCGACCGGTAGCCCCTGATATCTATGGTCAGACCGAGAAGTGTTGCCCGTCCAAGTGAGTTGGAAACCAGCGGGACCATGACCGGCGCGACACTCTTTATCCTTCCGATAAATCCCTCGCCCGGGTGGTATCCCCGTGCCAGCTGGGCCTCGTGGATACGCTTCCCCTCGATCTGGAGTGTTGGGATAAACCGCAGTGCGATGATGAACATCAGCGTATATTCTGCTGGAATTCGTGCCCGTTCCATGGTATGCACAAGATCGCGCGGCTGGGTCGAGATGACGAAGAGCTGGAATGCAGTGATGAGGATGGCGAAACGCAGCGCAAGCACGGTCCCCACGATGAGGGCTTCGATTGTAACAGGAATGCTTCCCCCGATGTACGGTACGACACTGGGGATCAGGTAGCCTATTACCGATCCTTTCGGCACGGTCAATATCGTGACAAGGTAGAGGACGATACTCATGAGTGCGACAAGGATCATCTGCTGGAGCACGGGTTTGAGAAGGCGGCCTGCCAGAGCCAGCAGAAGGATGAGGAGAAGATAGCCGACGAGCAGGGGTATCGAGGAAGAGAGAATCGTCGCAATGCTCACCACGATGATGAAGAGGATCTTCGTGGCAGGGTGCAGGCGGTGAAAGAGGCCGTTTCCCGGAATATACTGGAGTATCTCGCCCATATCAGATCACCTCTCCCGAATCGGACACGATTTTTCCCGCTTCCATACGCACAACCCTGTCAGCACATTCCTCGGCTATCTCGCGGCTGTGTGTGACCATTATGATGGTGTGCCCGTCTGCCTGGAGTCTTTTTAGCAACTCGATGATCTCCCGTGACTCTGCACCGTCAAGACCGGTGGTCGGTTCGTCCAGGATGAGCACGGAGGGCTTCATGGCAAGAATGCAGCCGATTGCCAGGCGCTGGCGTTCACCGCGTGAGAGCCAGCGGGGATAGAGATTACGGACATTCTCCAGGCGGACTGTGGAAAGGGCATCAATGACGGCTTTATCACGGTCGGGAATGTGCAGGTTGTCTACACCGAACGCCACCTCCTCGTACACCGAGTCGGCAAAGAACATGTGATCAGGATTCTGGAAGACAAGACCCACCGAATGCGCAAGTTCTCCAACCGGTGCCTTTCCGGCATCCTTTCCATCAACGAATACCTTTCCTTTTTCCGGACGGAGGAGGCCGATGAAGTGCTTGATGAGTGTCGTCTTTCCCGAACCGTTCTCACCGACGATGGCCACGAACTCCCCTGGAGCGATCTCCAGGTCGACGCATGAGAGGGCCTCCTCGTCTCCGTAACTGAAGAAGAGACCCTCAGTCCGGATGATCGGTGGTTTCCGTCTTTCCAAAACCTTTTCCGTCCTTATTCCCGAGAAATCGGGTATGAGCGTCCTGCGGGCCACATCATCAGAAAGGACCTGATCAGGCACGCCTTCTGTCCGAATCCTTCCGTTCTCCAGAACAACGAGCCTGTCGACCAGACTGGCCAACCGGGGATATTTCTGCTCGACTAAAAGGATGGTCTTGCCCTGAGATTTCAGTTCTTTTAACAGGGAGACGATGCTGTCTGTACCCTTCTCGTCAAGTTCCGAAGTCGGTTCATCGAGGATGAGTATGTCTGTGCCCAGCGCCAGCGTGGTGGCGAGGACCACACGCTGTTTCTGTCCGCCGGAGAGAGCGTGGGGAGGGCGGTCCTTCAGTCCCTCGAGCCCGGTAACGGCAAGAACCCGGGAGAGGCGCTCTTCAACCTCATCAGGTGAAAAACCGCGTCGTTCAAGGGCGGAGAGTATCTCTTCCTCAACCGTTGTGAATATGAGCTGCGAATCCGGGTCGTCAAAGAGGATCCCTATGGAGGTGGAGAGATCGGAGAGATCATGGTAATCCTTGATATCCTTTCCGTTCACCACGATCCGGCCGGATTTCTTTCCCCCATACTCATGTTCGAGAATGCCAGCAGCCGCCAGACAGAGTGTTGTCTTGCCTGATCCTGAATGGCCGGAGATGAGGACGCATTCACCTCTTTTCAGTGAGAGCGTGATATCTGATACGGCATCCCGGTCGGTTCGCGGATATGCATAACTGACAGACTCGAGTGTGATCATTCCTGTCCCCGCATCAGGACTCTGCTGGCCGGGAAGTAGAGGATCTGCACAATTACGGCGTTAAAGACGGCGGTTATCACGACGATGGGAACGAAGACCAGTACAAAATTCATCAGTTCTCCACCGTACTTGGAGAGGATCGTCGCCCCCACGAAGATTATGGCGACCGCCGCGAATGAAAATCCGCTGGCAAGCGTCGTTACGAATGTCGCGACCGTCGGAGCGACCCGCGTCCTGCTCTTCAGAGCTGCATAGAGAGCGAAACAGACAAGGGCGCCGAGAGGCTCGCTTACCAGGTTTGCCGGGGGGAATATCGAGCTCGAGATGAGCATCGAGAGTATCCCGGCCACGATGCCGATCCCGAGTGCTTCGTACACCTTCGGCTGGATGAGGATGATCGCAAGACAGTAGAACGCTATCACCATGTTCGGGGTGAGCGGTGTGTGGAGCATGGCCAGGAAATAGCGAAGGATTGCTCCAACTGCAAGAAGGATGCCTACTATGGCAATATCTCTTGATTTCATATCTATCAGACCTAGTTTAATTCAGATACGGGTTTTTATGTTCACAGTCTTTTCCGAAGAAAATTCTTGATTGGCATTCACCAACGAGGCAACACCCTGAAAAGAGGTCTCTCTGGTAACGATATATGCCGCCGCACGGGTAAAAACAGCCCATGATCGGACTTGGAAATATTCTGGTCCATGGTATTCACTTATGTATAGAGGTATACATTGATGTATAAAAATGTACTGAATATCTCTCCCCGAAAAAGACCATTCCTGGCCAGGATCTACGAACGCTCCGGTATCGTTCGATCGCTGCGCGCAAAAGAGGGGTACATAACCACCCGTTGCCGCCGGAAGAGACCTGTTCTTCTCCTCCGAAAAAAAAGTAATTGCGGCGTTTTAGTCGCCTGTATCTCCCCCGGCACTTCCGATGGCTGCTTCGATCGTCTTCCGGAGCTCCGGATCACCGAGGGCATGATCGAGCATAGGGTACCTGGCGACCAGTACGACGGGCTTGAAGATGGTCACTGGCGTTTTGCCGTCGGGTTCGCCGGTGTAGTCACCAGGCACAACGGTCATGGTCCCGTCCTGCCATACCGCCACATTGCCGAATCCCTGTGTGTCCCAAATCTTTTTGATGATATCATCGGTATTCATGCTTTACCACCTGAAGATTTCCCCCCTGTACAGTTAAAGGATATCTGTCACAGACTACCCGAAGAAAACTATCTTAGCTGTCCGTCGTTTTTTTGGAAAGCGATGAATGCATGGAATCCCCCCTTTCCCGACGCCACGTGCCATTTGCCTTAATAATGGATCTTGTGCCTCCAAATAGCAAAAAAGAATAAAATTTGCGGATTTTTTATCATTACATATAGTTTCCCGTCCCACTTTCGCCCCGCATGCTCTCCTGCCTTATTGAAGATCGCTGCAGCAGCACTAGGCATGGAGTTCGATCTGCACCCTGCGGTCTCCCTCAAGACCGGAACCTTCTCGGCAGTCATCGCCCCGGAGGATGTGGTTCTGGCGGGCTTAAATGACAACCCGGTGCTTCAGAGGTTTCTCTTCCTCTTCATCAGTGGAAACTACTCCCACCTCCTCACGGGTATCAACCGCAGATCGGTCAACATCGAGGTGAGGCGGGCCTTCACCGCTTTCCAGCTCCTGACAATCCTCAAGGAGTCCTATCACACCATCATCTTCGTGGAGCACGACCCGTCTCTCTACGATGGGGCTGAGGACGTGGTCGATGCCGTTGCCAGGGCGCTTCATGACGCCGGTCAGAGTTCGCTGGTGGTCCTGTACGCCCCGCGGTCCGATCCCGCCTTCGATGAGATAGCCCGGTTTGCCCACCGTGTCTTCCATATCGGGCACACCACACCTCCACCCCCCGCCCCTCGTTTCCGCCGGCGGGGAAAGATACGCCACCCCGGTGGTCTTCCTGCGGGGCAGACCACGCTGGAGGGGATCTGATGGGAAGGAGTTTTGAGAGTGTCAGGATGGGTGTCCGGGACCTGGCGGCGCGATGGGAGAGGGTTGCCCGCCGGTTGCCGGAGTCCGACCGGGAATATGCCGCCAGGCTGGTGGAGATGGCAAAAAGGCATTCCAGCGAAGCGTTCTATGCCTTCGACGACCCCCTGGAGGCGGCGTTCTTCTCAATCGCCATCGAGCTCCTGAAGGAGGGGGGATGAGTCCATGCGGATCATTGATTCGCGGTACAGGGACGGGGTGGAGCTCTGGGAGAAGAGACCTTCAGGCGTCCGCCGGGTCAGCGTCCCCTACCAGGCCACCTTCTACCTCCATCTCCCTGATCCCCACGCCCACTGGGAGCTTCTCGATGCCCTCGGGACCCGGTACGAGGTCGAGGAGTGTACCTTCCGGACCATATCAGGTGTACTGGAAGGATACCGGATCGCTGCCGGACGTGAGGTGGCCGACGCCATAGAACGGCAGACCGGGTTCGAGGCCCAGCTCTACAACACAGACCTCCGCCTGGACCAGCGTTACATGGCAGAACATGGCATCTTCCCCTGCGGAGAGCCCGGAGAGTCCCGTTTCGACCCCGATTTCCCGATGCCCCTGGATGTCATGGAGATAACGGTTGCTGACAACCCCGCGGTGCAGGGACCCATCACCGAAATGGAGGTGACCCATGAGCGATGCGAGCAGCTCACAGGGAGTGAACAGGCCATACTCTCCGACCTGGCCTGCCTCATCGGGAGCTGCGATCCCGACGTCATCCTCTTTCCCCTCTCCGATGTATGGGTTCCCCGGATCGTCTCCCGTGCCCGTCGGCATGGGATAGAACCATGTATCAGCCGTACAGGCTGTTTCCGGCGAATGAAGGAGCGCTCCTACCAGAGTTACGGGAGGGTGGAATACCGGCTGGGATCACTCATCCCTGAAGGGCGTGTGCTGATTGACACCCGGCAGAGCTTCAACTACCGTGAAAGCGACCTGTCGGGGATCATTCTCGCCTCCCGCCTCTCCGGGCTCCCACCAAACCTCGCGGCCAGGTTCACCTCAGGAACACTCATCTCCGCCTACGAGGTGTATGAAGCGCTCAGGCAGGGCATCGCCGTTCCCTACCGTAAGAGCGATCCGGAAGGAGTGAGGCGCTTTACCGAACTGAAAGCCGCCGACAGGGGTGGCATGATGTTCCAGCCTCGCCCCGGGATCTACGAGAAGGTCCATGAGATCGACTTCACATCGCTCTACCCCTCGGTCATTGTCAAGTACAACCTCTCCCCCGAGACCCTGCATGACCCGGATAGGAGTGGATTTCTCCCGGCGGTGCTGGAGCCTCTGCTGGCGCTCCGGAAAGAGACCAAGCTGAAAAAGATGGTCGATCCCCGCTATGCAGGCATCGACTCGCTGCTCAAGTGGATGCTGGTCACCTGCTTCGGCTACACGGGATACCGGAACGCCAAGTTCGGGAGGATAGAGGTGCACGAGCAGATCACCGGTCATGCCCGCGACATCCTGCTTGCCAGCCGCGACATCGCCGAGGGAATGGGTTTTGAGGTGCTGCACGGGATCGTGGACTGTCTCTGGATCAGGGGAGGGCCTGCGACCGCCTTAAAGCAGCGTGTCGAGCAGGAGACGGGCCTGCATACCACTCTCGATACCTACGACTGGATCGTGTTTCTCCCCATGCCTGACGGGTTTGGCGCATACAACCGCTATTTTGGGAGGCATGATGACGGCACCATGAAAATAAGAGGGATTGCGGCCAGGAGGAGGGATTCTCCTGCGTGCGTGAAGTCCATGCAGAACGCCATCCTCGAACTGATGAGGGATGCCCGCACCCGCCGGGATCTCTCGGAGAGGGAGGACGAGGCGCACCTGCTGTACCTCCGGGCAAAAGAGGAGATCTCGTCTGCGGACCCGGCGGAGATGGTGATCCGCCGCCAGATAAGCAGGCTCTCTTATACCCGGAGGTGCCCGGAGGCCTCGGCGGTAGATGCCTGCAAAAAGGCAGGGATCGAGCCGGCTCGCGGAATGGAGATCGCGTACGTGGTCACCGACGCACGCACATGGGAAGTGGAACTGGACTGGTTGGCAACATCGTTTGACAGGGCCTACTACTGGAAACTCCTGGAAAAGGCCTGGACGGAGATGCAGTTCGCCTTCGTAAAAGCCCGGGCATAGACGGCGTCCTCATCCGGAGGCTGCAGTGCCCCACGAGAATGAGGAGACAACGCTTCCTTCGCTGTTGGAGAGGTCCAATCTGCCTCCCTGGTTGCCGAGAACCGGCGAGGTGAGATCGCGGAAGAGGTCATCCCCTGACGGGGTACCGTTCCCTGTATGGAGTATGATCTGCCCGTCCGGCGGGAGCAGGAAGGGGCCGAAGATGTATGGGATCTGGGTGGGCCCGGAGAGTGTCCAGCCGGAGAGGTTTTCGGTGCCCGGACCTGCATTGAAAATGACGAGATATTCGTCGTTTAAGTTTTGCCGGTCATCCCCCGCGGCGTCGTAGTTGACCGAGGCTATGAATACGCCCCTCGAGGGTGTATCTATGGGAACCGGCTCGATCGTCCCGGGGAGATCGCCGTCATAGTTCCAGAGACCAACCTCTCCGGTACGGGCGGTCGTCTCCAGCACCAGGTAGTCAGCTTCGCGGGAGAACTCCTCTTCAGTGTAGACCCTTGCCATCCCGTTGCCTAAAAGCAGGCTCCCGAGATCTGTGCCGTCCGGCAGGATGACGTAGGCGAGCAGGCGGTCATACCGGTCACGGATTCCGGCCTGGCTGTCGAATTCAAGCGTTATATCAGTGTCATCCAGGGTATCGACAGTAAACTCCCTGGCATTCTTCCCCCAGAGGGCAAGGTGGGAGGGATCGTCGACTCCGGGGTACTCGCCGGGTATATTGGCTGAAACATCGGTCTCAGGGCAGTCCACTCCGAGCACCCGCACCTTCTCTTGGTCTCCCTCTGGAAACTGCACGACGATGGTATCCCCATCCGCTACGCGGATCACCCTGGCTTCATAGGTGTGACCCGGATCGAGATCCGCCCCATCCGTCGGGAACTCGTTACCGCTGCATCCTGCAAAAACGAGCAGCGCAGTCAGAAAAAAACATGGTATAATGGATATTATGGCATTTGAGCCTTTCATATTAGATTCTTGGCACTGATTGCCTATAAGCCTTGGCGGCCCGCCGGATCTCGGTAACTTTCATCACCGCCCTTTCACAATGTCATACATGGTGGACGAGATGTCGAAAGACGACAAAGGTTCCGGAGATATATATGAGGAAGCCCTCGAGCTTCATGCGGCGCACCGGGGAAAGATCGAGATCCGCTCCAAGGTGCCACTGGAGACGAGGCGGGATCTTTCGAGGGCCTATACTCCCGGGGTGGCGGAGGTCTGCAGGGCTATTCACAGGAATAAGGATATGGCCTATAAATATACCCTGAAAGGAAACAGCATTGCCATAGTCTCGGATGGATCCGCCGTCCTCGGGCTCGGCAATATCGGGGGGTACGCAGCCATTCCCGTCATGGAGGGAAAAGCCATCCTCTTCAAGAAGTTTGCCGGGATCGATGCCTTCCCGATCTGTTTCGAGAGCTATCATACCGATTTTGTTGACGAGGTCAAGAATATCGCCCCGGTCTTCGGGGGTATAAATCTCGAGGATATCGCGGCGCCAAAATGTTTCGAGGTGGAGGAGGCGCTCCAGGATATAGGTATACCCGTGATGCATGATGATCAGCACGGGACGGCGATCGTTGTGCTTGCTGCACTTCTCAATGCCTGCCGGGCGACAAAAAAGGAGTTCGGAGATCTGAATATCGTGGTCTGCGGTGCAGGTGCGGCAGGGTATGCCATCGTTCGCCTCCTCCGCTGTATCGGGTACAGCCCCGATGTCTGCCAGACAGTCCGCGATATCATCGTCTGCGACACAAAGGGAATAATTCACCGGGAGAGAAAAGGTCTGTACGACAACAAGTACAAGTTCATCATCGCGGATGAGACAAACCGGAGGGGCAGGCAGGGAACACTTGCCGATGCTTTGGAGGGAGCGGACGCCGTTATAGGGGTATCAGCCGGCGGGCTGCTGACACCCGAGATGATCCGGACCATGAACGACGACCCGATAGTGTTTGCCATGGCCAATCCCATACCCGAGATCATGCCGGATCTCGCAAAGGCCGGCGGGGCGGCGGTGGTCGGGACGGGGAGGAGCGACTATCCCAACCAGATAAACAATGCCCTTGCCTTTCCCGGAGTATTCCGGGGAGCGCTTGATGCCTTTGCAACCCGGATAACAGACGAGATGAAGGTGGCGGCGGCCCATGCCCTGGCAGATTATGTTCCGCGTCCCCACCGCGACCACGTCCTGCCGACCGTCCTTGACAGGGAGGTGACCCGGGCAATTGCACGGGCAGTGAAGGAAGCCGCTTTCGAATCAGGGTGTGGAAGGGAGATTGGGTAAAGAGAGGTCTTCACGAGTGATCGGCCTGTCCATATCTCCTGATGACCATTCGGAGAGGAGACGTCCTGGTGGAGCCCGGGCAGGCCTGCAGGCGAGGTATTGCAATAGAAAAAGCCCCTGATGAACGTGTCATCAGCCCTGAAAGGATAGTACGGCTGAACTTCAGGGCGCCGGCCTTCTCCGGAGCTTTGCCAGATCTGACAGATATTTCTCTCTCCTGGCCTTGTAAGCCTCTCTCTCCCTTCCGAATGGGACGTATTCGACGACATTCCAGCCTTCTTCTGCAAGTCTGATCTTGGTCATGTCAGAAAGGCCCATCAGGAATCCAAATCTCACGAATTCTTTTCTATTCTCCATACGCCCGCATATCCATTCGATGATCCCTGGATCATGGGTTCCTACATCAAACGGCCGGCCGCTCGCTTCCGCCCCGATAACCAGCGCCCTGAAACGATCTTCTATCTCCAGGAAATCATCTGTATCGCCCAGGTAGGCTCCTTTCACGATCCGTGGAGTTACACCAATGGAGAGGAGCCGGGAGAGATCCTCTCCGGTCCGATCCAGGTACGCCTGCAGGGTGAGTGTGACCCGGTATCCTTCGGCTGCACACCGGGTTGCAACCGAGAGAGAGGCTTCCACAAGGCCCTTCCCTTCCATGTCAATCTCGAATACTCTCTCATCCATGGTCGTCATGGATGCCAGGTCACAGAATATCTCCATACAGAGCGGCCGGTCGAAGATCGCTCCCAGGGAGGTTGGTTTTATCGATATCCCTGCATCAAGACCGAGATCGTGTATATGTTCGATCAGTTGTCGATATTGTGCAGCCATCGCAAGAACCGGACCTCTCGATGTGGCATATTCCCCAAGGATATGCAGCGAACAGCTGATAGCTTCACCATTGCGTTCACTGGCCCATTCGAGTGCCTGGTCCATATCCGGAAGCGACCAGCGTTCTGCCGATGCCATCAGATATCCTCTTGGCATATACAGGCAAAAAGGGTTCGGCCGGGAATTTTATCAGGCTTACCTGAATTTTACCCAACACTTCATGGAGATGGTTGCAGCGAAAAAAGAGCGGGTGCAGGGATATCAACCGAAACGGGCCATCATAACCACCCCCGGGACCGGCCACAGGCCCAACGTAAAGTGCCGGTAGTCAGTGCGATGGGCACATCCAGAGGCCTTCTTACATCATTGGAGGGCCAGACGGGGCGGTGTGCGATCTCTGACAGGATTACCGGGTCGGAGGAATCAGACGGGCCCTGACGTAAATATGAGGGTGTCACCACCGGAAAATGATTCTTTTATTCAACCTCTGTCGGTTCCCGAGTGGTCCTTTCTTTCAGCGTCATAGTACCAGTTCTGGAGCAGGCGGGCGACTTTCTCTTCAAGCTCCGGGCTTCGCTCCATACGTGTCTTCTCGCTCTCCTCGATGGGGCAGTGTTCCCATAGTTTCAGCAACACGGTGATCTCGTCATCTTTCCTTCTGATGATCTCGTTCAGTTCCTCGTTTTTCAGGTACAGGCTCTCAATCTCGAGCTTCAAGTCCTGTTCAGTCCTTTCCTTTCGTGCCTTTGCAGCGATAAAAATCCTCAGAGCGTCGTTTACAAAATCATCAGGAGATGTACTACCTTCCTTTTCCATCAGCTGGATGATGGCCTCCCACAATGCCGGGTTGATAGTGACACAGACAATTCCTTCTGCCATTGCAGAGAATAGGCATGGAAGGCACATCATGATTTCTCTATACTGCTTCTGCCTGCTCCCGGGCGAAGTATTATGTATGGTGGAATGATCAGTTGTCCCATAGTGATCGGGCATGAAGACACAAAACCCGAGATATATCAATTCACTGGAGCGGGTCCACGATCTTGACCGGGAGGAATACGAGCATCTGAAGAGAGTGGAGGATAAATTTGCCTTCAGGAGCAATGAGTATTATCTCTCCCTCATAAACTGGGATGACTTCGAAGATCCCATCAAGAAGATCGTGATCCCGACCGTGGAGGAACTTGAGAAGTGGGGGAGACTGGATGCCTCACAGGAGGTTGATTATACGGTCGCCCCCGGGCTCCAGCATAAATACGACCAGACGGCGTTGCTCCTCGTCTCCGACCAGTGTGGAGGGTTCTGCCGGTTCTGCTTCCGGAAAAGGCTCTTTTTGGAAAGAGGAAGAGAACTCGTGAAGGATGTATCCGCCGATATCGCCTATATCAGGGATCACCCCGAGATCACCAATGTTCTCCTCACCGGTGGAGATCCGCTCTTCCTCTCGACCCGGAGGCTGGAGCGGATCATCGGCGAGTTGCGGATGATAGATCATGTAAAGATTATCCGCGTCGGAAGCAAGATTCCGGCTTACAATCCCTTCCGCATCATCAATGATCCCTCGTTGCTCGAGATGATCAGGACCTACAGCACTGAGGAGAAGAGGATCTATGTCATGACCCAGTTCAACCACCCCCGGGAGATCACACCCGAATCGATAAGGGGTGCCGACCTGCTTCAGAGGGCCGGTGCCCTGACCGCCAACCAGACGCCGCTTCTCCGGGGTATAAACGACGATCCTGAAGTTTTATCCGATCTTTTACGGAAACTGTCGTTTATCGGGGTTGCCCCGTATTATGTCTTCCAGTGCCGGCCGACTCTCGGTAATCACCACTTCGCCCTGCCCGTGGAAGAGTCCTATCTCATCTTCGAGCGGGCCAAGAAGAACTGTTCGGGCCTGGCAAAGAGACCGAATTTCGTGATGTCCCACAAGACCGGAAAGATCGCGGTTGTTGGCCTGGACGAAGAGTATGTCTATTTCCGTTATCACCAGGCGGCGGTGGATGCAGATATCGGAAAATTCATGGTATTCAGGCGCAATCCCGATGCACTCTGGCTGGACGACTATGGCGATCCCGTCCGGGAGCTGCGGGTGGAGTGACCGGCAACCATCTTCTTTTTTTTAGGGGCTGTCCTTTTGGAAATACTCATCCCGCAGGTTATCAGATGTCATAATCATGCATTCGCAGCCGACGGGGGGGTTTTCCTATGCCTGGAAATCCTGCGGCATTGTTGTGTCAGTCACATGTTGATTCTATGGAGAAAGTACACACCGATGCAGATAGACGCGATGGAGAGTGCCATAAACAGCATGTCAATCCCGCTCGTGAGATTCATTGCCAGTACCCGCTGGAAGAAGCTCACGATCAGCACCATGATTATCACTTTTATGATCTTGTTTTTCAGGTCGTCCAGATTCGTAATTTCCAGGATATTGTGGAATACGTTGCCGGCACGGGCAATATCGATCTTCGAGATGAATAATTCGTATATGCCGAAGGAGAAGATCAACAGGACCATTCCGATCAGGTAGAAATCAACAGCCCCGATTATCCCGATGAGAATATCGGTGTGTTCGACTTCCATATGAGCGAGGTCGACAGAATGTACGAGGGTGCTTATGACCTCAAGCGAGCCGGATATGAAGAGTACTATCGAGCTGAATGTGCCGAAAGCCACTGCAAGAAGGACGATTAACCGGGAGTTCCAGAGCACGCCTTCGAATGCATGTTCAACAAAATGCTGATCTTCCCTGCTTTTATAGAGTTTATTGGACTTGGAAGGATCCATTCCTCATTTTTTTGTTTTCCAGGCTGTAAATACTCAACTGATCTTCAAGCAGGGGTCCGTGTATCTATTTCAAACCGATTCCGAATGCCTGTTATCGGTGTATGAAAAAGGTCGTTAATTCAGTTATAAAAAGACCTAAATCAGGGCACTTTCCTGTTCGGAATCTCTGCAGAACAGGCAGGAACTTCGGGTCTTTGCGATGGTCTCCCGGATGTTATCGAAGTCCGGGTCCGGAGGAAGGCTGAATATATCGAGATCCGCCGGGGCGACTGCACCGAGAGCCTCAGAGAAAGACAGATTTTCAACGATTATCTCCTTGACAGGGATACGGGCCTGCTCAACCAGCGATTCGAGGTTTCTATGGGCCTCGTCCACCCGGGCATGGTCCGCCACCGGAGCGAGAATCCGGATCGAGGCCTCCCAGTTGACAGCAAGTTTGTATGCGGAGAGGATGGCAAGATCACAGTTCGGGAGATTGAGCCCTTCCGTTTGTTTCAGGCATTGTTCGGCGATCCAGAGGTTTATCTTTCGTCTCCGGCCGAGCCCTGCCGTTTTGTGGGGAGCATAGAGGATGATACCCATCTGGTTCTCGGCAGCCTTTCCTATGATGTCCCTGAGATCGTCTTCCCACCGTGGATCTTCAGGAAGCCTCAGGAATACTATGTTAGGCGGGAAGAACGACTCCTTGAGGGCCTGGATACTTGATATTACGCCATCCGCGAAGCTATCTGTGTCGACTACCGTCCACTTGGTATAAATGCCGTCTTCCTCGAACTCCCGGGAAATGGATGGGAGCCGTGCCACAAGGCGGGAACGCTCCTTCTCCACACCGATCCCAAGGATCCGGACCGAACCGCTGGGATAGGTCACGTCCCGGATAAACTCCGACATGCCCCGCAGTTCTGCCGGTTCGAGGAGGGGAATGAGAAGATTTGGCTTCCATGCCTTCTCCTGGGCGTGGGGAAGTGTCATGGACTTCTTGGCTGCCCATTCTGCTATGGCCACGAAGAGACTGCTCCGAACATCCCCATAGGGTACCGGTCCGGTCAGGTGGCGATACATGAGGACATAGTAGAGTGCCGCGACAAAGAAGAGTGCAATGAGGCTGAAGATGGGGTTGATCACGAACATGGCGAAGACGCAGCCGATGGTCCCGATAAGAGGCACTGCCCGCGGAATCCGTAGTAAGGGCCGGAAACTGACCAGCTGGAGGTTCTGTTCGATCAGGATTACGATGTTGATCATGCCGTAGGTGATCAGGAAGAACATGGTGATGAGTGGTGCGATTATATTGAGATCCCGGAGCATGAGCGCGGCGACTACTGCACCACCTGTCACAAGGATGGCATTGCGGGGTATGCCGGAGCCGGTGCGTTTGGCAAACCATGAGCTACGGGGCATGATGGCATGCTCCCCCATGGCATGGAGGATTCGTGATGCCCCGACAAGAGAGTTGAGCGCCGACGAGAAAGTGGCGGCGAGTAGACCGGCGAGGACGGCATAGTTCCATCGTGACGCTGATATCATGAACGTATAATCCCCGATCAGCTCGGATGGGGAAGCGGATGCGGCAAGCCACCAGGAAAGCATGAGGTAGATGAGTATGCTTACGGTGATGGCAAGCAGTGTTCCGGCAGGGATGTCACGCCGGGGATTTTTTAATTCACCTGACATATTGGCCCCGGCCATAATCCCGGTCGCAGCCGGAAAGAAGACGGCAAATACCACCCAGAAGGAGATATCGGGAGGGGAGGCTACAAAATCGTACAGGGGCGGTGCCGGCGGGAATGCCGCAAAGATGGAGATGAGAGACCCGATTATCACTGCCAGGATGAAGTACTGGATCCTGAACGCCAGGTCGGTGCTAAGAAAAACAATCACGAAGAGGACTGCGAATACCAAAAAGTCGATGAGAAGTGGAGAAAGATCTGGATAGAGAAACTGGATCCCAGCCCTGAAACCGAAGATGTAGAGTGCAACAGAGAGGGCAAGCGAGAGATAGAGGGGAACCCCGACGCTCCCCCCTATCTCCAGTCCCATGGACCGGGATATGATGGAATATGCCCCCCCTGGCCCGATCCGGATGTTGCTTATGATAGAGGACATGGAGAGGGCCGTGGCGGTGGTGATGGCAAACGCGATAATGATGATGGTCCATGCCCCGAGGAGTCCGGTGTTTCCGACAACCCAGCCAAGGCGGAGATACATGATCACGCCGAGGATGGTGAGGAGCGTGGGTACGAAGACACCCTTGAACATACCGAATTTGACTATCTCGCCGCCGGGATGGTCCGGAACTGCCATGGATATATCTCACCTGGTATTTTCTACCAAACGGGATAAAAGAGTTATGAATAAAATGGCATCGGATAAGATGCTCCCGTCTTCCATTAATAAAATGAAAAAAATCCCTGCGTGGATCTTTTCGTAAAAGACCTGCCACTGATAGAGAAAAAGACTTCACGCAGCACGAAGATCTGCTTTCGGGATAAAAATAACAAACCAGATAATACTACGATGCCTCTGTAGTAGTACAGGAGACCTTTGATGTCAATACGGAGGCAATGGTGCATGCCGGGCATGTCCGATCACGCAGCAGGCTTAAAGAGGGTGGCCGGATGAGTTTCAAGGAGGCCTGGCAGGGAAGGCGCGGGGTCTGGAACAGTGCGATAATCATCTCGTCGGTAGTTGTTTTATGCATAAATCTTGCAGGGCTCATGTGGGACATCACTGCAGTTTTTCCCCATCTGCTCTATATACCTGTGGTAATTGCGGCATACCGGTATCCCCGGAAGGGTCTTTTATTCGCAGTTGTCATAGGAGCACTATATCTCGCGATGGCCTTCTCATTTGCAGCAGGAGCGATGGGAGTAATCGTGGAGGCCCTGGTCCGCACGGGAGTCATAATTGTAATCGGCTGGCTGATAGCATTCCTCTCGACAAGGCTTCGCGATCAGGAAAGGCTGTATCGTGGAGTTTTTGACAATTCGGAGGCGGGAAGCATTCTTATCCGCCGGGAAGGATCCGAGAGGATCGTTGAGGATGCAAATGAGAGGGCCGCCACGCTCCTGGAGAGGACGCAGCAGGATCTCGAAGGGAAACCCCTCTCGCTTTTCTGGGCAGGAGAAGAAGAGGAAGCGATCTTTTCCCGCCTTGAAAGCGAAGGGCGGGTGAACGCCGCCGATAGCGTCTTTTTCCCGGCCGAGGGAGGAGAGATGATTGTTCTGGTCTCGCTGGCACCTCTCCCGCAGGAACGAAGCATACTCACGTTTGTAGATATCACCCGGAAGGTAAGTGCCGAGAAGGCGCTCAAGACTGCAAATGATAAGCTCAGCCTGCTCTCCCGCATCGCCAATGATCATCTGCACAGGACCGTGAACGAGATAATCGAGACTGTCGATGATGCAGAGGCGGGGGCAACCGCGACGAGAGCTGAAGGGCAGGTACTGGAAAAAATCAGGAGGCTGGCATGGGGCCTGGCCCGGCAACTCTTTCTGGCAGAGTCCTACCAGGATCTCGGGGCGGCTCCACCGATATGGGTTGCGGTGCAGAGAGTTCTCGCTCCATCGGGCGGATCGGGCGGCGCAGAGATCGTATCGCACCGTTTCTGGGCGGAACGCCTGGAAATATATGCTGATCCCCTGTTCCAGAAAGTACTGACCCACCTCGTCGACAACTCCGTCCGTCACGGTGGTGACCTGAAGAATATAGTGGTGACCTACCATGAGACGGGTGACGGGCTGGATCTTTTGGTCAGGGACGACGGCGTCGGAATCCCCGATGATATGAAGGACCAGATATTTGAATACGATTCAGGAAAGCATGCCGGTCTTGGCCTTTTCATCTGCCGCCAGATCCTCGGTGTGACCGGAATGACCATTCTCGAGGATGGGGTTTTTGGGAAGGGAGCCCGTTTCGTAATCCATGTTCCGGAAGGGAACTACCGAATCGAAGGAACAGATGAGGATGCCCCTCCGTTTCCGCTTCAGGATGTGCCGGCTCAGAGAGGAGTAACCCATAAATCCGGAGCCGTGGTGAGGGAGCTGGTCTCGGCAGAATTTCCCATTGCCAACAAGCTCTGGATCGATTACCATGAAACGAAGGGTGATCCGGAGATCGACCACATTTTTGCCGCTTTTGCTGAAGGTGAAGCCGTATCTCTGGCACGGTGCAGGCGGCATCCTGATGGATACGAGGTGGACGGGGTATTCACCCCTGAACATCACAGGGGCCATGGGTATGCGGATGCTGCCGTATGGGCCCTTGTTGAGGCCTGTGGGCATAACGCGCTTTACATGCATTCGGTACTGAATCTTACCGGTTTCTATGGCCGTTATGGATTTGTGGAGATCGGGGAGGATGAACTTCCGCCGACTATCAAGGAGAGGTTTTCATGGGCCCAGGGAGCTATGGAGGGTGCAAATGTCTGCCCGATGAAGAGGAAAGCAGATGACTGATAACCCGATCAATGCCGCCTGATGGCATGAAACCATCCCCTGTTGCGAGCCCTGAGTTATAACAAAAGCCGGATCTTTAATGCAACCGCGATCTTTCTTTTTTTGGCGAATTCTACGGTCCAGGACTCCAACTATCGCCAGGCCAGCTACGTCGTCGTTGCCGGGTTATTACATGCAATCTCCGTAACGTAAATGTGGGACCGGGACGTAGCTGTATGGTACGTCAAAAAGAATCGGTTATGTCAGCACAATGCTGGCGAAACTGTGAGCAGACTGTATTGGAGTCCTTGACATGCAGGGATGGACGGAATCGTTTCAGGGAATTCTCGATTCGCAGGGAGACGGGCAGATAAGCGTTGATTACAGGCGTCTCCGCCCGAACGTGAATGCCTATCTCGTCAGGTCGATAGACGGCACTGCGCTCCAGTTCAGCATACCTGTGCTGATTACGGCCCCCCCTGTGCCGCCGCCGGGTCTCCCCCCTGAAGGAACCGATGGAGCGGTCCTCGTTCACATAGAACATATCAAGTCCCGTGCACGCGATCTGCCCGGTCTCAGGGCGATAGGAGGGCTTGACACACAGATATCGGCACATCATGCCGCAGCAATCGAGCCGGTGACCTTCATTCATTCACCAGGTATGATGGGCCATTCTCTCTGGAAGGCGGACTCGAACAATTTCTTAGCCGATGACGGCCTGCATCTTGTCGTACGGGGGGCGATACCATATCCCGGTCAACCTGATGGTGCAGCCCGACGCGTTGTCACCCGGCACTTTACCGATCTCTTCGGCGACCTTGCAGAGACTGTGCAGAAGGCACCTGTCTCCCGGATGGCCGAAGCGCAGGTCGTATCCGCCGACCAGAAATTTCTGCGGAAACGACTTATAGAGATGGGCCTGGTCTGCTTTATCGGCGACGGGTCACTGATCGCCCGGAGACTTACGTGTTACCGGCCTTATTTCCGGGTCGCAGGGCCCAAAGCGGGGTTGCATGTCCCGTTTGACTGTCCTGGAGAGGCAATGCCGATCGAGGTCGATCTTCCCTGCAGCAACGAGACGATCACCGGTCTTGGCATCCGTAGAGGTGAAGTCCTTGCCATCACCGGGTCGAATGCGGAAGGAAAATCGACAATTCTCGAGGGCATCATCGCCGGGGAGGATGATCATGCACCGGGAGACGGTCGTGAACACCTTGTTACGGTCCCGGGTGTAATATCGGCAGAGACTGGATCCGAAGAGATCAGGGGTGATGACATCAGTCTCTTCTTTTCGAGTCTTCCCCCCGGAATCGGCGGAACACCAAAGCAGGTCTTTGGAAAGGGAAGCGGTTCAATGGTCATGGCAGCAAAGATACAGCGGGCTGTCAGCGGAAAAATCCCTCTCCTCCTGATCGACGAGGACCGTTCGGCATCCAACCTCCTTGTACCCTGCAGTATGCAGAGTGCAGAAGTGACGCCTCTTTCCACCATAATCTCGCAGAACCGTGAGGATCTGGAAGGGATGACGCTAATCGTTGCAGCAGGAACGATGGACTTTCTAACCGCCCAGGCCGACCGGATCTTCGCCCTCGAAGATCATGCGGTACATTTCATAGATCGTGCACAATTCCGCAGCCGACTGAAACATCATCTCAACCAGATGAGGTATGCCCTCGAAGAGCCCTGATACGGGAATGGGGTCATTAAGGCCGGATATCTGATACAGGTCACTAAAAAGACCCGGATTGTCTGACTCCCCGTATGAATTTATCATGATTAATTATTTATAATTATAAGACTCATAGAAAATCTACATGTGCCAATATAAGAGACAGGGTTCTGTTTATTGTGTACAGCTGTATGCCGCTCATGCTAAGCGGTTGCATTTTTTTGTATTTTGATGAAATGGTCATGCTGCATGAATTGCGGCACAGGCCGGTTATCGATGTTGGAAAAAACCAGGGTATTGATGTCATGGCAATGAGTTTGGAAGGTTCGGCCGGTGAATGGTACAGTTCGGTTCCGGGAACGGACGAGATCTATCATATCATCGAAGAAGCGGCGGCAGAGAAAAATCCCGAAGAAAGGATCAGGGCAGTAATTGCTCTGGGAGACAGTGGAGATCCGAGGGCGGTGCGTCCGCTCGTATATTGCTGCAGCGACAGCAATCCGGTGATCCGGAGACATGCTGTTGTCGGACTCGAGAAACTGAAGAGTGCCCGGGCGGTGGACGCCCTGATCGAACGCCTGAAAGACAAAAGAGAGGAGCAGACCACCAGGGTTCGGGCAGCGGCGGCACTGGCAGCAATCAGGAGTTACAGCGCAATTGAAGGCCTGAATGAACGATACTCGGATCTGAGTGAGGATCCTGTCGTCAGGGCTTATATCGCAGGAATACTCCGGAACGGTTGATCCATAGATCAAAAGAGATGCAGGGGTCGCGGCAGCAATTTTATCCCTCTGCACGGCCTCCTCTAAACTGGTGAAGAGATGTCTGGGTTGATTGAACTGGCACTGGTGCCGGTGGAAAAACCGGATGATGTAAATCTCATTCTGGGACACTCCCATTTTATCAAGACCGTGGAGGATTTGTACGAGACCATGGTCGCATCCGTGCCCGGAGCGAAGTTCGGCCTTGCGTTTTGTGAGGCATCGCAGGACTTACTCGTCCGCCTGGAAGGAAACGACAGGGAATTGACGGATCTTGCAGGGAAGAATGCATTGAGCATAGGGGCAGGACATTCTTTTATTATACTTATGAGGGACTGCTATCCTATCAATGTCCTGAATGCAATCAAGAACGTGCAGGAAGTATGCACGATCTATTGCGCAACCGCCAACCCTGTCGAGGTTATTGTTGCAGTCTCATCGCTTGGGAGGGGGATACTGGGCGTCATTGACGGGTCTCCCCCTGGAGGAATAGAAAAACCCGCCAATGTCAGGGAAAGAATCGATTTACTGCGAGAATTTGGATATAAGCGGGGATAAGAGATCTCCCCGCCCGCTTTTACTGCTCGAGCCGGACAGTAAGATTAGCCCTGTCAAGGATTTCACTATCCTTTAAGAGGGTGACAAAAATATCATAATTACCGGGGAGAATGCCGGCACACGAGGAACAGCGTGGAAGTTCGTAATCATAAAAGAATGTATTCGGTCCCCATGAGAGATTTGCCGGGATATCGTGGGTAAGCCGGGCCCTTCCGTTCTTGTCGTTTATCCCTTCAAGTCTCAGGGTTGTATTGTCCATCTGGCCGGACGAACTGAGTGAGATTGTGATGGTCATAACGTCACCGGAGTGATACAGGTCCCTGTCTGTGGTGGCAGAGGTGATCTCAGCAGCAGGTGTTCCAAGAAAGAGGAGGTAAATGATCACTGCCACAATTGCGATTATAGTAATGGAGGCGGCACCGATGAGGATATCCCTTCGCATAAAGAGAGATAAGGAGATTTTACCATAAAAGTATATGCGGTTTTATCCTGCGTTCACGGAGAAGCAGCCGCAAATCCGGCATCAATCCTTTATACAGTGCAGATGATCCGGCATCGGCCTTTCATCACCGGTAAATATCAATACCACAGAGAGTGAGTATGCAGGAAAAAGTCCCGTTGCCCGAACTGCAGGATCGTATGAAACGGTTCAGGGCGCGGATGGATGAAAAACAGAGCGACTGGCAGATGGCCGTAATTTTTGGGAGGACAAACCAGTATTATTTTACCGGGACGATGCAGGATGGGTTACTCCTGATTCCTCGTGACGGCGAGGCGGTGTACTGGGTGCGCCGGAGCATCGAGAGGGCGATGCAGGAGTCGGCCTTTCCCTTCATCCGGCCTATGAGGAGTTTTCGCGACGCAGCAAAGGAATCGGGGCCCTTTCCGGATACGGTATTCCTCGAAAAGGAGATTGTCCCCATAGCAATGTTCGAGAGGTTCAGGAAACATTTCCCGGCCCGCACAATACATTCGGTCGATTCCGATGTTGCCGCCGTCCGATCAGTCAAGAGTTCATATGAGATGGCGCTTCTTGAGCGGGCGGGGGCTATCCATCGACGTGTGCTGGAAGATCTCGTACCCGGCATGCTATCAGAGGGTATGAGTGAGGCGGAGTTAGGCTGCGAGTTGTATTCCGCGATGGTACGGGAGGGCCACCAGGGGATTGTCAGGTTCGGAATGTTTGGTGTTGAGATTGAAGGTGGACATCTCGGTTTCGGAGAGAGCTCGATCTGGCCCACCGCCTTCGATGGTGCCAGCGGTATACGCGGAATCGGCCCTGCGGCGCCTGTCCTCGGCAGCAGGGAGAGAGGGCTGGATGCAGGAGATCTCGTCTATATCGACAATGCCTGTGGTGTCGGCGGGTACCAGACCGACAAGACGATGAACTATATGTTCAAAAAGACACTTCCACAAGATGTGATCGAGATCCATTCAAAGTGCGTGGATATCCAGCACAGGGCTGCATCGCTCCTCAAGCCGGGTATTGCCCCCTCAGACATCTATAATACAATAATGGAGGAATTAAGCCCGGAATTTGGGAAAATATTCATGGGGTTCGGTGACCACCGGGTGCAGTTCATTGGCCATGGAGTCGGGCTTCTCGTCGACGAGCCGCCAGTGATCGCGGCAGGGTTTGACGAACCCCTTACGGAGGGGATGGTCATTGCAATCGAGCCAAAATGTGGAATCTCCGGTATCGGAATGGTCGGTATCGAGAACACCTTTGCTGTATCTCACGGGGGAGGCAGGAGCCTGACAGGCGACAGTCCGGGTCTGATACCTGTATGGTAAAAAAACCAATCTTCTATACTGAATGAATGTCGTTGCTCCTGGCAATCTCTCCTTTCTGTCTCTCCCAGGTTTTGGTTATCAGGAAACTCTCCTCCATATCGAGGATCATCGCCTCGAACTTCTTCATCGGTACGGCAATTGTGAGGACGTCGATCGGGACGCATGGACGCGCCGAAGGATCGAACATACCAAGCACTGCCCGAGGGTCCTCACTCAGCGACTCGATCCGCGGGTAATGGATTATTGAGGAGCATCCCGAGCCGAAGGGACAGATAACCCCGTGGGGGTCGGCCCGGTCGAAATTTGCAAGGGTGAAGAGCGCTGAGAGTGCTTCCGGACGTGCAAAGAAGATTACCACGTCAGGATTGTCTGATTCGGTCAGGTGATCCCAGCGTTTGAAGGTATAGCATCTTTCTCCGGCCGGAGGCGATGCCTGGCGTTTGTCGTACTCGTCTGTCAGTTCAGGGGTCTTTTTGTAGCGTTCGCTCTCGACCACACCGGGTTTTCCATATGAGAGGAAATAACGGAAATTCTCGCTTCGTTCTGTCTCATAGCCAAGATAATATGACGCACCACTGCAGGAGAGCGATGTACGGTCGAATACCACAGATCTCCCTCTCCTGACCCTTGCCAGATCGCAGATGAAGCATCGCCATCTTTTGGGCGCGGGCATCTTCTCTGCGTCGGCTTTTGCCTCACCCAATTCAAAAGTGATCGGGAGTTCTGCCCCGGGGCAGTACGTCTCCCAGAGCATAGTGAAACGGTCGCGGGTATGGGTATCCATACATCACATTTTCCGGGGGGATGGGGTATATATGGAATGGTCCCCTCGTCCTTCGTCAATAGCCTGTTGCATAGTAATACCCCCCTTCCTCTCTAATATGGACAGGGGCCTCAAAAAGACCGGAGATAAGTTCATCCGATAAAATCTCCCGTTTTGGACCATCCTTCCAGAACCTCCCCTCTCTCATCAGGATTACCCGGGAGATCTCGGGTATTATGTCATGCAGGTTGTGCGTTACCATGATGATCCCCGTCCCTGAACGAACGATCTTTCGGAGGAGGGCTCTGAAGCTGTAAAGGGCATGGAGATCAAGGCTCGTTGTCGGTTCATCGAGGATGAGTGTCTTTGGGTCATGTACCAGGGCTCTCCCGATCAGGAACCGCCGTGCTTCACCCGACGACATGGAGGCCATGGTCCTGTCTTCCAGGTCTTCGATCTCGAGAAATGCAAGGAGCATGTCCGTTCTCTTCTCCATCTCCGTGGTTATCAGTCTGTTATAAAGTCCAATACTGCTGAAAAATCCTGAAAGGATCACATCCCTTCCCGAAAGGTCGCGGTGAAAACTGTACTGGAGATCGGGTGAGACGATTCCAAACAACGATCGCATCTCAAAGACATCGCACCGCTCCAGGCCGCGGATCCTGAAAGAGACACCTTCGCCTGTGAGTGGATAATATTCACGAGTGACAGCTTTTATAAAGGATGATTTTCCTGAGCCATTGGGTCCAAGTATCGCCACGTTTTCATTCTCTTTAATCGTGACCGATATCGAATCAAGGACTTTTCTGCCACCCTTTATGACAGTGATATTTTCAAACTCCAGAAGTGGAGAGAGTTTTTTTTCGTTTGTGGTGTTATCAGTTGTCATATCCGGAATAATTATTGATTATTCTTTGCCGTGTTCTTGCGATTTTCGCTTTTCTATCAGTAGGAATGCGATCACGGCCAGTATCACCAGGGCGACAATGCCGATATATATCATAGTGATCTCCATCCATGGTTGAGTCGGCGCTTCTTCCTGGGGGGCGGGTTCCCATTCAAGCGGGGTTACTGCAGTCTCCACCCAGAAGTTATTCTCATGGAGTGCGTGCTCTTCGAGAGGAGAAGGTATACGTATCCGGTTTCCGTCGATGATCTCACCCCCCGGAGCCTGCGCCATTATAACGTCTCCTTCGGGGAATGCCGTGATCGTATAAAATCCACAGACCTCGGTAACAACAAGCTCGTAAATTCCTTGTGTATCTGTTTCCACCATGGCTATGGAGTCTCCTGTCTGTTCTGGATTCGCGGAACAGAAAAGCTCGACAAAAACCCCTTCCATCGGCAGTTCATCCGGCCCGGGCGGGCCCTGGAAGACCCTGCCGGTAATTATCGCGCCGGTATGGTGTTCCGGCTCCCCCGGCACGGGTGGGGTGCCCTGGTCAGGTGATGGGGAAGCAGCCTGTCCCGGCGTTTGCGGAGAAGGCTGCGAGGGTATAGGTGATACAGGAGGGAGTGCATCTGAGAACCAGAACTTGTTACCTGTCAGGACCTTGCCCTGCAGTGGATAGTAGCCGGTGATATCCCCGTACTGGATCACGTTCGGCCGGACAACATCACCATCGACAGATCTGGCCCCTGCAGCAAAAAGCGGTGACCCCACAGGGATATCGGCCGTGATCACGTACAAAGGGCTGCAGCCGCTTACAGGGAAGATCTCCCAATACCCGGAAGGATCCGTCTGGGTATGGCCGACAGGTGCTCCGAGGATAAGTGGGGCAGCCGGATCAGGGTCAACCGGTGCCATTGCACAATGGCAGGAGATATCGATCCCGGCTAGCGGAATACTCTCGTCGACAGCATATCCCTTGAAAACCCGTCCTGAAAATCTCTCGGTCCGGTACCAGAACTTGTTTCCTGTCAGAGTTTTTCCTGCCAGAGGCCCTGAATATTCGATCATTTGCGGGTCTAAGACTTTTCCATCCACACTGGATGCTCCTTCCCAGGAGTGTGGGTCAGGAGAGGACGAAATAATGATTAGATAGTAATTACAGGCTTGGTTGGCCGGTATCTCCCAGTAACCTGTTGCATCGGTTACCGACTGCCCGATGAGTGGTCCGTATGGAGACATGACCATGGGATCCTGAGCCTGTGGGGCACAATAACAGGAGATGGTCATCCCGGGAGCAGGGGTGCTCTCGTCGCCGAACAACCCGTCATATACCCTGCCGGACAGAGTCGGGACTGCAGTCACGGGTATGCAGAGGAGGATTGCAAGGATGATAATGGAGGTTAATGAAATGAAACGCATGGAAATCTCTCAATGAAAAATGAGATCTGGAATAAATCTTTGTTGCGTTTCGTCCCGGAGTTGTCCTGATAGAGTTGTATAAGACTTTATTGCCAATATTTTTTGAAATTGCGCACCACTCATTCGAAAACCGCACCAAAAGCAATTGATCATGTTCCTGTTTTTATCTTTCTTCCGACACACTCAAAATCGATAAAGCCATTGCGGGGATCGGTTTTTGTCAGCCGAAGTCGGACTTTTTGACCTACTTTCAGCCCGTGTTCGCCACGCATTATCCTGCCTTCAGCCGGCGGTGAGACAAGTCTTGCATAGGTACCCTTATCCGAGGCTCCCGTGACGATACCTTCGAATATATCGCCGATTCTGTTCTGCAGGAGGACCGCTGCGGCTGCTTTCCGCATGAATCTCTCTGCCTTCTGGGCGGCTTTTTCCCGTCCGGTCAGCCAGTATGAGAGCGAATCAAGTTCATCAGTTTCATAGGGCGAATCTTCTCCGTCGAGAACAGATTTCAGGATTCTCTGGTTGATTACATCGACGTAGCGCCGGTTCGGGGCAGTGGAATGGGTATAATCCATTATAGCCAGTGCAAAATGGCCGATTGGGATATGTCCTGGAACAAATGCGACATATTCCCCCGGCCCCATGAGTTTCACAATCGTGAGGGAGAGATCAGGGAAGCGTTCGGGATCTGCTGCCCTTTGCCGATCAAGAAACCTTGAAAGTGCCCTTGAATCAGGCTTTTTGGGGAGGTGCTCGCCATATTCTGCGGCCGTCTCCACGATCCCCTCCCAGTTCCTTGGGACCCGGACGATTCTCTGGATCATTGGAAGACCGGCAGATCCCAGGCGGTTCACCATAGTCTGGTTGGCGGCTACCATGAACTCCTCGATCAGCTGCCTGGCAAGGTTCTGCCGCTGAATCACAAGATCCCTGACCTGCCCGTTCTCCACGACAGGTTCGGCCTCGATGGTCTCCAGATCCAGCGCCCCCTGATCCATACGATGTTTTCGCAACCGTTGGGAGACTGCTGATTGCAGCCGTATCTGCTTTTCGAGTCCCGGAATCTCCGATACAACAGCGGGAATCGTTCCATTGCCCTCAAGCCAGTCACCGACCTCCTCGTAGACGAGTTTTGCCTTGTTGGATACCAGTGCCCTGTATATCCCTCCATGCCGCAGACTGCCGTCGGGGAGGACCGTGTATTCCATGACAATGGCCCTCCGTTCCTTTCCCGGGAGGAGAGACGAGATATCCTGCGAGAGTTCATCAGGAAGCATGGGAAACGTCACGACTCCCAGATAGACCGAGGTCCCGTTATGGGCCGCGTGACGATCCGTATGCATTCCTTTTCGCACAAAGGAGTCGACATCTGCTATTGCCACTTTGACATGCACCTCGCCGCCGGGCCCCTCTTCGCAATATTCGATCTGATCGAGGTCAAGGGAGTCGAAATTATCTATCGACGACCACAGGAGGCTACGCAGGTCCAATGTATCTGATCTCTTCTTGCTGACTGCTGCTTCAGTGATAATGTCTACTTCCCGGAGAACGCTCGACGGGAATCCGGGCTCGAAACCATATCTTTCCATGGCATCCCATGCGATGGCCTCAAGATCTATGTCGCGGGTATCTTTCATTGCAGGTTATGAACTGTCGCTCTCACTCCATAAATAGGTCTGTGCATCCGGGATCTGGATTCATTACGGTCTCCCACGAGTTTTGGGAGCCATAGAAGCAATCCGTCCGATACTCATAAAACAGATATTAACCCGTTAGTACCAGGGATATATGAATAAGGTTTCAATTCATGCCGGATTTTTGATTGGTCCGCTGCTTGTCATGCCAGGTGGCTGGAATGCCTGTTGATGGACCTATCTTCTTCCTGCTCGATCACATGTCTGATCGGGACCGGACTATCGTTGTCATCAGGCACTCGGAGAGGCCATCCCTGCGCTCCATCCCATATGAAAAGCGACCCGGAGTGGAACTGACAACTGAAGGGATTCGTATGGCAAGGGAGTTTGGGGCGTCGTTGCATGATCTGATAGGTGACCGTAGGATATTCCTTCTGCATACGCCCGCGAAGAGATGCATCATGACGGCCAGGGCCCTGGAGGAGGGATTATCCTCCCGGGGTCCTGTAAACACCTCGATCAGGGCCGATCCAAAGATTCATGACCCTATTATCGACCTCGATAAATTCAGGGAACTGCGTGAATCGCTTGGCTGGCAGGGTATGATACGGAACTGGCTCGGGCGAAGAATCGATCCCGGAATTCTTGAAGACCCGATGCAATATGCGGATATGCTCGTTGGAATGCTGCTTGACTGTCATTATATCGAAAGAGGCGACGTTCTCATGGTTGTTGCCCACGATATCACCCTGTTTCCTCTCATCCACACTTATTTCGGGAGGTGCATCACTACAATCGGATACATGAACGGGATCGTCATGAAAAGTGATGGAGACAAGACAGATATTGGTTTTGAAGAGAATATTATGAGTCTTCCCGCCATTCATTGATGATTTGATTGCTGGAAGAGTCCCGGATGGCTCTCCAGAACGGCATACAGGAAAATTCCTGCAATCTTCAGGATATTCCTCTCCTGGCAGATTTTGCGTATATCGCAGAAGGGCGGCCCTTCACCGTCCCGACAGCCTCTGCTGCACCGGAATTTCATCATCGGCCCGGTAGTTCGTAACATCCTCGATGGTCTTTGAATGCACTGGCGAAAGGATACGCCGAGGTTGTCTCCGTGAATTTATCATATTGTGCAAGGCGCAGATCCTTCCTTAATTCGCGTACAAGGTAAGGTATATTCCAGGTATGCCCGTGGCAGTTCAGGCTTCAGAGTCCGCAATGTGCAACCATCGAATCGTCTTCCATATGAAAAACAGATGTTGCAGGGAGGGGTTAACCTGTTGCGACAGACAGATTGAGGACGTATGAACTTTTGAATTTATCCGTATCAGTTCGCGATCTATATTCACTTATTATGTATAGGCCTCCACAAGATCCCTGGCGGTAACGATTCCGGCAAGATAATCCTTTTTTACGATAGGAAGCCGCTTGATATGTTTTGATGCCATGATCTTCGCCGCCTCATGGATACTGATGCCTGAGGGTGCGGTGATGAGTGGCGAGGAGGAGATCTCTCCAACTGTGATATCCAGGCCTGAGCCTTTTGCAAGGATTGTGGAAAGAAGATCCCTTTCTGTAAAGATTGCATGCGGTTTACCCTTCCGGGAGACGATTATACTTCCGATGCGTTTCTTGCCCATGGTATTCACCACTTCCCCAACAGGGGTGTCACCTCTGGTGCTCACCAGTTCCCTTGTCATGAAATCGTCAACCCGGTGAGAGGTTTCGGGAGCATCAGGCATCTCCCTGATCAGGTCGGATGCGGTGATAATACCTTCAAGGCGTCCACACTCAAAGACCGCAAGACGACCCCTCCTCTTTATCATGATCCGTGCCGCCTCGCGGATCTCGATATCCGGGCAGATCTTGACGAGCGGAAACGACATGACCTGCTCAACGGTTGTATCGCCAAGATCGAGCCCTCCGGCCAGGACCTTTGAGAGGAGGTCTCGTTCGGTTACGATTGCGATGGGACACCCATACTTTACCACGATCAGACTCCCGATGTGACGCTCACCCATGACCCGAACGGCTTCTGCCATCGATGTCTCGGGAGTGGTGATGACAACCCTGGATGTCATGATATCGGACACCTTCAGGTGCCGCTTGTATTCGGAGTACGCCCGGTCGAGAATGCTTGGGAATCGCAAACCGGGTTTTTTTGCTTTTGCCATGGTCTTGATTCCTCCACGCAGGACAATGCCGTATTGTTCAAATGTATTATATATAGCTTCGTGTACCGCGGCATGGAGAAAAAGGGTGTGAAGACGCCATATCACGGCAGGAACTTGATAAAAAACCATATTGCGTAAAATCAGGCTGAACAATAATTTTTTAATATATTATCTCAATTATCACACAACCAACCTCAAGGGAGAGGATCAAGGTGGCACATGATTATTATACAAACCGAATGCATCTCCTGCTCATTCTGTCTCTGGCAGTGATGCTTTGTCTGCTGTGCATGCCGGGATCGGCGTCACAGATAACTGTCTGCCCGTCGGGCTGCAACTACACATCCATCCAGGAGGCGGTCAATGCCGCCCATACCGGAGACACCATCCTGGTGTATCCGGGAACCTACAACGAGAGCCTGGTCATCGACAGATCACTCACGCTGGAAGGGATTGCCGGCCCCGGCGGCCGTCCGCTTGTCATATCCGATACCGGCGATGCAGGTGTGACAATCACCTCAGAGGGCGTTCTCGTCTCGACCCTGGCATTCAAGTCTTCTCTTCCGCAAATGATCTCGATCGAGGCGCCCTATACGGTTATACGTAACTGTTCCATGGAGCATGATACTCCGGCGGATACACCCGTGGTCATTATAGGGGAAAGGACCTCCCATTGCGTCATCGAGGCCAACCATATCATGGCAGACGGGAATGGAATATCCTTTTCAAACGTGGAGAATGTCAGCATTACAGAAAACGTTGTGAATGGTGCATATGGTGGTAAATTCTGCGCAATCGAGCTCTTTTTCGATACGGCCGGGACGTATCCATCCAATAGAGTGATCGGCAACATTCTTTCCGGCAACGATTACGGGATATCGATCGATGCGGAAAACGATCAGTCCCTTCTCACCTATACTCACGTGGAAGATAACGAGGTCAGCGGAAACGCTCTGAATGCAATAGAATTATTGGCGGAGAACACGTATTCCACGTTTTCCGCAAATCTTGTAAAGGACTCGGATATCGATCCGTATCAGATGGGGATGGTCTTTTCCAACGCCTGTCACGGTACATTCTCTGAAAACAGGGTGAACGACTGCAGCCTTGGAGAAGGAATGCATATCGAGAATGCAGCAAACCTTACCGTCACTGCAAATGAGGTCATGGATACGGACGGCCTTGGACTTTCGCTGGTGGAGGTTGGCGAGTCTACTGTGACCGGTAACACCATGGCAGGAAATGCATGGAACTTCAATTATGATCCAGCAGGCTACCTTCTCAATCCTGATATGTCGATCGACGAGAGTAATACGGCAGATGGAAAACCGATCCTCTATATCGAGCTGGTGGACGGTGTCGATATCGATGGGGCGGTTGTTGGACCGGATCATTATGGGGCGATATATTGTATTGAATGCAGTAACGTGAGCATCACGGGGATGCAGTTCTCTCATGCCTTCAGCGGGATCGGTCTCTATGGGGTACATGAGACCAATATCTCCGGCAATTCATTCAGCGACTGCTACAAGGGGATAAGCATGTTCCTTGTCAGAGGTCCATCAATTTATGAGAATACGGCCGAGGACACGTATTTGGGTATTTACGGAAATCTCCTGCTGGCTGGTTCAATAATGGAGAATGAAATGCAGAAATGCGGATCTGGAATTGAATTAGAAGGCATCTTTATGAGTGTAAACGTCACCCGGAATGCGATAAGGGAGTGCGAAGTGGGAATTCACGTCCACGATTCAGGAGGGATTATTAGATACTCATACAACCAGAACCAGATAACCGAATGCAGGGCAGGCATGCTCCTTGAGGATTCTAGATCATTGCAGATCGTTTCAAATATGGTAACCGATTGCTGGGAGTCCGGTATTATCGTCTATGGAAGTTATGACTGCCTTGTCCACGACAATACCTGTACAGGAAATGGCAATGGGATAGCGGTCACAATGGCAGCATTTGATAATCTCATTTACCGGAATCATGTGACCGACAGCACGGAGGCAGGCGTGCTGATACTCGCTGCCGGAAGGAACAAATTCTACAATAACTACTTCAACAACAATGTTCCGGTGGAGATTACGGCTCATCCGGGCTATCTTACCAACAATACCTGGAACATCACCCCGGAGGCCGGGCCAAACATCGTCGGAGGCCCCGACATTGGAGGGAATTACTGGGCCGCCCCGGACGGATCCGGGTGGTCACAGACACATGCAGATCCTGACGGCGACGGGTTCGTGAATGAGCCGTTTATACTCGGCACAGAGAATACCGACTACTTCCCGCTTGCCAGCTGGCCGCCGGATCATTACAGCAGTCTCCAGGCGGCCTCGGCCCCTGCTGATGCCAGTGTCTTCATCAACGGCGTGGAGAGGGGCAAAACTCCGCTCCGACTGGAGATTGTTCCTGTAGGGCTGCACCCGGTCACCATCTCAAAGCCAGGGTATTATGACTGGACCGGTTTCGTCAATGTGAGGGAGGGTTTGCCGGCAACGGTCTATGCAATCCTCCGTGCCTCTACCGGATCGCTGACGGTTATCTCCTCTCCCTCTGATGCAACGGTCCAGCTTGACGGCGAGGAGAGCGGGCAGACCACGGTTACTCTCTCCGATCTAACGGCCGGCGAGCATTCGGTTTCCATAGATGAGATCGGTTATTCTACATGGAACCGGAGCGTGCAGGTGACAGGTGGCAGGCCGTCGGTGGTCACAGCGGTTCTGACGCCGGACGTTGGAAGCATCAAGGTCATCTCCTATCCTTCGGGGGCGATGATATACCTTGACGGCGAAGAGAAGGGAAATACTCCTCAAAGACTTTCAGATATACCAGTCGGGACACATGTTGTAACACTGGAGAAAGACTGGTACCTCCCATGGGAGCGGGAGGTCCGTGTATCGGGCGGAAGGATGTCGCTTGTGACTACCCGGCTGATCCGTGACGGTCCCGTAGTATCGTAAAAATTGAGAAAACCCTGTGGGATGGCCGGACTATCCGGTTTCACTCTTTTTTCGTCAGTCTCCCCTCTTTTCGGTTATAATAGTATATGAGCAGGCCGGCAAGGAAGAGCGGGTAGAAGAGATCCATGAACATGACTCCTCCGGCGTTGCCCGGCGAGAAATCACCGTGTGCGACCATCTCGTATACGTGCCCGATGCCTGCCGCGAACATGAAGATGCCGGCTCCAATCACAGTTGCGCTCCAGAACCCAACATTTCTGAATTTTGCGCAGAGGAGGCCGACGATACCGATTGAAAGGTCCCACATGCCCACTTCCCGCTGGAACGGGTTCCCGGTGGGCCAGCCTATCGCTTCGGCGACTCTGTCGGCGAACAGCAGGTGCCCCAGCCCCCCGTAGACCATGCTGGCGCCGATTCCCATCGCCAGCTGCCACATCAGGAATATCCCGAGTGCCGGTGTTCCATGGTAATGCCGCCACCGTATATGCAACAGGGCAATGATTGCACCGAGAATGGGTAAGAAGAACGGCCAGAGATAGCTGGAGAGGTCCATGGTGATATGTGGAATGTTCGAGGAAAAAATAGTGTGGGGGTTGATATGTAATTAATTCAGTTTTCAGATATATCTCGCCTTTTTCGAGAGTCTCTTGGGCGTATAGAGCGGCCTGAACGGCAGCCCCTTCGTCTCTTCTTTGATCACCGATATGAGGTCGTTCGGGATGAATTTCTCCTTGTGGGGTTTTTTCGGTGAGGACTTCGCCCTCACGGTCACGGTGAGTGTCCCTGCCTCCAGCTCTTCGTCGCCGACCACCACCACGTACGGAACCCAGTCCATGCCGGCTTCCCTCACCTTCTTTCCGACACTCTCGTCGCGGTCGTCAAGGTCGGCCCTGATCTGGGCTGCATTGAAGATCCCTGCCATCTTTTCCGCAAAATCGAGGTGTCGTTCGGCCACCGGTATGACCCGTACCTGGGTGGGGGAGAGCCAGGTGGGGAAGTGTGGGACCTCCTGGTTCGCGGTATTTTCGAGTATTGCGCAGATGACCCGCTCAATGCTTCCCGTGGGAGAGCAATGCAGTATGGGTGGGTGGACTTCCTCCCCGTCCTTGTGGTACTTGATGTCGAATCGTGCCGAGGACTCCACATCGATCTGAACCGTGGGGTTCTCGATAGGCCTTCCCTGGCCGTCGATTGCCGCAAGGTCCACCTTTGCTATCCAGTAGTGCACACGGTCGGAGAGGATCTCGATAAGCATCGGGACGCCCGAGTCGGCCACGATCTTCTTCACCCAGTCCTCGTGCTGGTCATAGAAGTCCCTGGTGCACCGGAAGACGCCCACCAGGTGTGTGCCAAAGTCCTCTCCCGTCTCCCAGCCCATGGCAAGCTGCTCTTCGAACGATTTTAAGGCCTCCGGCATATCCGTGCACAGGGTGTGCATGTCAGGCATGGTGAAGGCCCGGAGACGCTTGAGCCCTATTACTTCTCCCTTCTGCTCGTGCCGGAACGAGTAGGTGGAGAGCTCGTACATCTTCATGGGAAGCGTGTTTGGCGAGATATGCATGTCTCTCATGATAGAAAACATCCCGAAGCAGGCCGCGAACCGGAGCATCATGTTCCGGTTGCCGCTCTTGAACCGGTACTGCCGCTCGCCGAATTTGTCGGCATGTTCGAAGATGGCACGGTCACCGAGGTCGTACATGACAGGTGTCTCCACAGGGGTTGCGCCATAGGGAAGCACCTTTATCAGCACATAGTCGGCCAGGAGGTCCCGCACAAGTTTCCCCCTGGGCAACCACCGAAGATGGCCCACGTCTGATACCGGCTCGTAGTCCACCAGTTCCTTGGACCGCATCAGGTCCACATGGATCGGCTCGCCTCCGCCGGACCCCGCCTCGCCCATCTCCTTTCTTACCAGGCAACCGAACGCCGTGTCGTCCATGTATTCCGAGACCTGGTGCTTCACCCCGTCCGGTGTCAGAACGAAGAACGTATGCTCGACTACCTTCTTCTCAGGTTTTGCCCCTTCCTCCGAGGGAACGATGGTCTTGGAGAGCTCGGATAATGGGTGGCCCTTGCACGAGAGACGGAACGCCTTGTACCAACCGAACGGGGCCCGCTTGACGGTGTAACCTTCCCCGGCAAGGGCGGCTTCCATCTCTTTTAAGGCCCGGACTGCAGCGTCCGGACCTGAGAGGTCGCTCGAGAGGTGTGCATAGGGGTAGACGACAATATTCTGGATGGAGAGCTGATCGGCAGTCTTCCTGACTTCGGCCACGGCCTGGCCGACCACTCCCGAAAGGTCGTCCTCGTCCACAGATTCCACAGCACAAAATACCGTCAGCGCTTCCTCGGCGGAGTCTTTCAGTATATTTGTATCCTCGGCCATACCGGTCTTTTTCTTGGCTTCGTATTCGATAAAATCAGAATGAATTAATAAAAGTCGCATTGTTCATCTCCGTAATCCTTCGAGCTCGTCCGCATATATTGTGCGTTCATCCGGTATATATCCATTCAAATCTCCCGGGGATTCTTGTGATAACGCGACAGCGTCGCCTGCCGCTGGTCCATGTACTTGGCGTCGGCCTTCAGGTTGTACGGTCTTTCCGCCCGTTCCGTGGTATAGAAGACAAGTTGGCCCACCGGCATGCCGGCGTACATCTTCACCGGTCTCTGGTTCACGTTGCACATCTCGAGTGTGATAGATCCCCTAAACCCTGCGTCAATCCATCCGCCGGTCTGGTGCAGCTCAACTCCAAGCCTGGCGATGCTGCTCTTGCCTTCGATGCTTGCTACGATGTTGTCGGGAAGCCCGATCACCTCCAGGGTCTCGGCAAGCATGAACTGACCTGGTTGTAGTACAATGGAATCGGAATGCATCTCATTCGTCTTCTCCGAAATGGTACGACTCTGGTAGGGGTCGATGACCTCCTCTCCTTCAAGATACCACAAAAAATGATCTCCCAGGCGGATATCGAGGGAATTGGGCTGCACAAGGTCCGGCTCAAATGGTTCGATCATGATATATCCCCTCTCTACGCGGTCAAGTATCTGCCAGTCGACTAGGATCATCAGGGTAATAATGGGGACGGAATGATAATAGGACTTCGGGCGGTGCCGGACTACCTTGCATTAAGGGTGCGGGTGAGAGAAGGAGGGGCTCTCATATCAGGGCGGCCTGCTTACCTGGTTCGCCTCCAGCGCCCCGTCATGATATACCATCACAGTCACCGGGTATCCTTTCGAAAACTGCCGCATCTGCCGCTTATATACTTTCCTGGAGTGCCTGAGCCCATGCCTGGAAAAGTACTCCTCCATGAACTCGAGAAACGATATCTCATGGGTAAGGAAGGCGCATTCGTACTCCTTTGTTAGCCGGGCCAGGGCAAGGCATTCCTCATCAGGTATATGGTGGTGGTATTCACCGTGCTCATCAAGACCAGAGATCTGCCTCCAGTCGATCCGGCCGTCCGGCCCGGCTTCACGGTGCAGCATATAGGGATAAACCCGGCAGATGGAGAATCTCTGGTCATAGATCCGGCACCTCCCGTCTTCGAGGAACCAGCATGATCCGGCAGGGTCGTTTCTTGTCCGCAACGCATATCCGGAGACATAAAACGTCCCGTTCTGATCGCAGAACTCGGGATCGGGAGCAGGCTCGAGAGCTTCAGGATCGATGAATCTCGCCTTCGATACATCGCAATCCAGCAGGAAGACGTGGCCATTGAAGGAACGGGTGCAGCATTTTGCGCATGAGGTACACGAAAACCCCACATCGCGGATCACCGCAGCCAGACGTTCCACTGGATATGCAAAGAGTAAATTTCGTTCCCTGACAAGGGCTGCTATCCGGTAACTGATGGGAATCTCTGGAACGGTGATCACCAGTGGTAGACTTGATCTACTTTTTGTGTAGTCATCATGTATTGGCCTTTGGGATTGGGAAAAAAGAGGGTTATTGCGAAAGAGCAGGAAGGGAGGTATCGATCCCTGTGATCTCGCTCAAATAGACCCCGGAACCGACCCACCATCTCTCATCAACAGGCTGGACATAGCCGATCTTCTGTTCAAGCCGGTTGTCCTTGTCAGGGTTTGGCCATATGAAGACGACGAACCCGCCGCCTGATTCTGCGGTCTCGGAGAGAGCCCTGATCATCTTCATCCCGAACGGGTCCTCTCTCTCGATAAGATTGTCCCCGATCGAACCCGTCAGGTACGGATGTGCCAGCAGAGTGCCATTGTAATCGTAGGCATAGATGTAGTGTCCGTCCAAATCAACGAAAATCCCTGAACGGTTCGATATCTCTGCGAATGCCTCCTCCGATCCATGGGACCTGCCATATGATGCACCCTCCTCCACAAGTGCAATCATATCTTCGACTGCCGTGGGATATGTAGCCCTTTCGTCTCCGGCGAGATCATGGATGCTGACCTCCGATCCTATCCACCATGTCTCATCGACAGGATAGGAATAGCCGATCTTTGGAAGATAGGAATTCCCGGGCTCATCATCGGTTGTCCCTCCCGAAGACTCGGGAGAGAGGTATGTGAAATAACCTCCTCCGGTTGAGGCCGCATATGCGGCGACCCGGATCGCTGGGAAACCGCGGATATCGGTCCAGTTCAACCCGTCGGCCCCGACTTCATCGGCTTCATGCGGATAGGCAAGAAGTGTTCCGTCAAAATCGTAGGCATAGATGTAGCGGTCCTCTCCAGAGTAAAGTCCCGACTTCTTCGAAAACTCTTCGACAGCAGTGGTCTCTCCAACCTGGTCGGCATATACTGCGGCAGTCTTCACGAAAGTTGACAGATCTTGCGGCGAGGTCTCATCAGGCGCGCTATCAATGGGCTTGGTAGTACTGCAGCCGCAGGAGAGTGCCATGACTAAGAGAAGAAAAATTCCACAGAATCCTAATATCTGCCTTCTCTGCATGGTAATAATTTAGGAAAAAATCCAAGATAAAGAGAACGAACCGGGAACGGGGCAGTGCATCCCATTCCCGGAAAAAACTGCACCCAGGCTATCCCGGGATCAGAGCTCAGTCATCATTATCTTCAGATCCATCCCTGCGTGCGAACTTCTGCGGGTCGATGTGCCACTCGGACCTTCGCATCAGGCCGTGCAGGGTGCTTGCCTCGCGGGCAGTCAGCTTGGCCCTCCCGAGGATTCGTCGCATCATCAGCATCGTATTCTGCCTCTTGAAGTCGGGATGGTCTATCAGGTCAAGGTAGTGATCGATATGCCGGTACAGGTATTCCATCTCCTCCCTGGAGGCCAGCATATATTCACCACGCGGCAGGCGGGCGAGAGCATAGCAGACCAAACCCACGGCATGCGAGAGATTGAGGATAGGGTACTCGGGTGAGGCAGGAATGGTGCATATCACGTCGCTTCGCTCCACCTCGCGGTTGTTCAGTCCCCAGTTCTCTCTCCCGAAGAGGATTGAGACCCTGCCGTCGATATCCTTCACAAATTCCCGGATCTCTTCGGGTGAAAAATAGGGCATCCGCATTGAATGGCAGACCGACTTGCTCACCTCACCGGTGGTGGCGATCACAATATCGCTCCTGGAAAAGACATCTTCGAGAGATGCAATTTCTGCGCCGCGAAGCACGTCCTGTGCATGGGCCGCCCGGGCCTCGCCGTCCTCTCCGATGGGACAGGGATCGACCAGCACCAGGTTGGTAAACCCGAAGTTCTTCATCACCCTGGCGGAAAACCCAATGTTTCCCTCATAGAGCGGGCTTACCAGGACGATATCTATCCGGGCCATAGAAATAGGATCTTACTTGACCGCCTTCACGGTCGCCTTCAGTACATCGATACCCCGGTCGTAGACGGCATTGCCGACAACGATGGTATCTGCAAACCTGGCCATCTCCTTCGCCCTCTCAGGTGAGTTGATACCGCCGCCATAATAGAGGAGAGAGGTTTCGAGTGCTCTTTTGGCCGACTCCACGATGGAGGGGTCGCCATATGTGCCGCTGTACTCGATATATATGATAGGAAAATGGAAGTACTGCTCGGCAACCTGTGAATATGCCGCAACCTGCGCGGCGGAGAGGTCACATTCCGCCCGGGTCACTTTTCCGACCGATGAAGCGGGATTCAGGACGATGTATGCCTCCGGCACCACCCGTTCCCAGTTCACCTGATGCTCCATAACCCAGTCCCGGTGTTTGCCGACGATCCACCTGACATCCGGTGTATTCAGAACGCTCGGGACATACAGGAGATCCACTCCCTGGGAGATGACGGCCTCGGGACCGGCGGGTTCCACAACAAGGGGCAGGCCATATTCGGCCACCTGGCCGAGCAGTTGTCCCATGTTCTCCCGGGTGACGTTCAATGTGCCTGATAGCATCAAGGCGTCTGTACCGCTGGTGACGATCTCGGCGATCTCGTCTGCCGTGAGATTTTTATCAGGGTCGAGCTTTGTTACGTGGACCCAGTTTTGCCATTTGGTATGCATTCCTCCCAGCCCTTTGTTTATAGTATATATGTCAACAGACCTTATTCTGGTTTTCCCGTGCGATCTTCTGGAACTCTTTGACCTTCTCGAGCGGTATTCCGGACTTTTCCGATATAACCCCGGCCTTTGTTTCGAGAAGCAGATCCGGCTCGATTATCCCGGCCTGCAGGAGTTTCTCATACATGGCTTCACCGATACCCCGTATCCCGAGAAGAGCTTCTCTACCCCTCTGTATTCTGCTCTTTGGATACTTCTCCGGGGCCTTCCGCCCGAGTGCCTCCGCTATGGTCTCTACGTGGCGGTAGACGGTATCGGGACCGACCCCTGAGATGGCAGAGATGTAGACATATGGATAGTCAAGAAGATCGGAGGGGCTGACGATTCCTGCAGCCTGGTATTTTTTCAGGCTTACCGCCGGTATCCCGATCTCTTTCAATTCCCTCTTTGCGCGGAGTTTTTTAGACTCGGAAAGAAGTGTCTCGGCCTCCTTCTCACCCACCCCAACGCTCTTTAACACTTTTTTATCGGCATTGGAGAGGTCGGTGATATCGTCGATTCCTGCTTCATGCAGTTTCCTGATTACCGAGGCGTGACTCCTCCCCCTCCTGGGAGGGAGGTGTTTTCGCACGAATTTCCGGCAGTCCGATCTCCGCCGCAGAAGATCGAGGGCATCTCCCGCTTCTGCCAGGATCTTCCCTGCAACCTCCGGCGATACATCCAGGACTGCCGATATCCTTTCGGGAGAACTGTTGGCCAGTTCGGATACCGTGTAGATATGGCAGCTATTCAGCATATCGAGCATGGGTGCGGACAGTGTCGGGATCAGCTTGAGGGTCTCCCTGTTGGAATTGATATGATGACAGAGCGGGCAGCCGATATCCCATGGCCTTGCTCCCTTCCTGACGAGTCGAACATGGTGGAGGCTGTGGATATCGCAGACCTGGTCGGTACGGACGGCAAAACCCCAGGCCGTCATAGGCAGTCCGATATTGAAATTGCATTCAGGATAATTGGTGCACCCGATGAACTGGGTCTGGCCCCGCATGTGCCGGATCCGCAGATCATGCCCGCATACCGGACAGGGTCCGAGTGTCAGCTCTTCAGCCGTCTGCTCCATTATCTCCGAGCCGATGACCTGCTCATGATCTTCGAGCTGATCGAAGACAGAGTGAAGCATTTCGCGCGATTCTTTGACCACATCTTCACTGCTTCTCACACGCTCCTTGATCTGCTGCATGTGGGATTCCAGTGTCTGGGTCATATCCGGCCGGGTTATGGTGTCGGCATGATCCTCGAGCGAATCGATCACTGCCCTTCCGACAAGAGTCGGGCGAAGAGGTGTTCCCTCCACGTATTTCCGGGATATAAGTTTCTGTATCACCTCGTGCCGTGTGCTCTTGGTGCCGAGGCCGAGTTCCTCCATCTTCTGGATGAGCTTGCTCTGGGTAAAACGCGGAGGGGGCTGTGTCTCTTTCTCCTCGAGGTTTACTTCGTGTATGGGAAGATTCTCCCCTTCCTTCATATGCGGGAGCATGTACTCTGTCGCCTTGCTGTAGTGATAGACCCGCCGCCAGCCGGCCTCGACGAGACGGCCGCCGGTGGCGGTATATGGTTCGCCACCGGCATCGAAGTTAACCTTCATGGTCATCCAGCGTGCATCCGGGCTTAAAGTGGCGAGGAACCGCCGCACCACCAGCTCGTAGATCTTCCAGCGGTCGTCACCGAGTTTCTGCCTGGTGGCTGCTGCAGAGGGGTGGATAGGGGGGTGGTCGGTGCTTGACTTCTTCCCCCTCGTGGGAACTTTCCGGCGGTTGGCAGTCACCCAGTCGACATCTTCGCGGAATGGAGAGTTTTTCAGGGATTTCAGTACTCCTGAAATGTCCAGTGTCGGTGGATAGACGGTATTGTCGGTTCGGGGGTATGATATGTACCCGTTCATGTAGAGGTCTTCTGCAAGCCGCATGGCGTTTGCAGCCGAGAAGCCGAGCCTGGCCGCCGCAACGATGAACGATGTTGTGTCGAAGGGCGTTGGGGCCCGATCTATCTTGCTCCCTTCTTTTATGGAAGAGACCACGAGCGGCTCTCTCGTCTTCTCCCGTGCAGCCAGTGCCTGTTCATGGTCGGTAAATCGCGGGGTCGTATGTCTGGCATCGATAATCTCGCCGTCTTTCTCGGTCTTGAGAGAGAGCTGCCAGTACTTCTCCGGGACAAATGCCTCGATCTCTTTCTCCCTGTCCACGATCATTGCAAGCGTGGGGCTCTGTACCCGGCCCACCGAGAGGATGTTTGCACCGCCCCGCCGGGCGGCAAGGCTGATGAACCGGGTGAGTGATGCTCCCCACATAAGATCGATCGACTGCCTCGTCTCTCCGGCAGATGCGAGATCGAAGTCGATCCCCGTCGTGTGACCGAATGCCTGCCTGATCTCTTCAGGGGTGATTGCGGAGAACCGTGCCCTGTCCACCGACACATCCGGATTTACCGCCCTGACGAGTTCATAGGCCTCTTTTCCGATGAGTTCTCCTTCTGTATCAAAATCGGTCGCGATCGTCACCTGGTCTGATTTCCGGGCCAGTCTCTGGAGCTGGTGCACGATCTTCTTCTCGGTAGGGACTTTTACGGTAGGAGCGTCTATCAGGCTTCGCGGTGTCTTCTCCTTGCTTCTCCAGTTGGAATAGCCCTTGATAAAGTCCACCTCAACAACGTGACCCCGCAGACCGACTACGGTCTGGTCGTCGAAATGGTAACTGGATATTCCTCCCTCGCGTGTCTCCTTTACCTTGCCATCTCCTGCAAGGATGCTTGCGATTCTCCGTGCGGATATGTTCTTCTCGGCAACTATGAGATGCATAAGTTCACGTTCCCCCTGACAGGAGGATCTCGCCGAGGCGCCTGTTTACGTCTCCGGGATCGACTCTGCCCCGTGTCTTCCTCATCACCTGGCCGACAAGGAAGTTTAAGGCTTCCTTCCTGCCGTTCCGGTAGTCATCCACTGCCTGGGGATGCTCACTCATCACCTCCTCGATAACTGCATCCAGTCCGTCATCTGCGGTTTTTGCAAGGTTGAGCCTGGCTACACAGGCCGAAGGGGCCTCGCATTGACTCCCTTTTGCGAGCTGGTCCAGGATGACACGGAGGACCTCCACACCGCTCTTGTCTGTGATCACGTCCTCTTTTGCCATCTGGAGGAGCTCGATGAAATGCGAAGGGGATACCATGGAGATGTTCATGTCACGATAGTTGAGCTCCCCGAGCAGTGTATCTGCCACCCATGTGGCGGCAAGCTGGGGATCAACCCCTGCCACCTTCTCATAGAATTCTGCAATACGGAGGTCTCCGGTCAGGGTCCTTGCATGGTTATAGGAACATCCGTACTGCTCCATGAACCTGGTCCGGCGTGCATCGGGGAGTTCGGGGAGCACGATCCGGTCGAACCAGTCACTGACTCGCAGTGGGACAAGGTCGGGTTCAGGGAAGTAGCGGTAGTCCTGTTCCATCTCCTTGCTCCGGGAAGCGGTGGTGACACCCCTGGTCTCAACAAAATGACGAGTGGCCGACTCGAGTCTCTGTCCTCTCCGAATGAGGTTCTTCTGCCTGGTAATCTCGAAGTTCAGCGCTTTCTCAACACCCTTGTATGAAGAGATGTTCTTGATCTCTGTCCTGCCCCGGCCGTCCATTCCCTTTCCGTGCTCTTCAAAGTATCCTCTCGGCTGGATCGAGATGTTGGCATCCACACGGATGGATCCCTCCTTCTCGCTGTCGAATACCTTCAGGTATTCCAGGGTGGCCCGGAGCTTGTTCAGGAATCTCCTTGCCTCTTTCGGGGACCTGATATCAGGTTCGGTCACCATCTCGATCAGTGGTATCCCTGCCCGGTTGTAGTCGACAAGAGTGTATTTGGGCCGATCTGACCCTCCCTTGTGAACCAGCCTGCCGGGATCCTCCTCCATGTGAACCCGCGTGATCCGGACGATCTTCTCCCCTTTGTCTCCCTCGATCTTGAGCCATCCTTCCACGGCCAGCGGCTTGTCATACTGGCTTATCTGGAAACCCTTGTTCAGGTCAGGGTAGAAGTAGTTCTTCCGTGAAAACTCAGACTCCTCGAGTACCCGGCAATTAAGAGCTTTTGCGACTTTAAGGGCGTATTCCACGGATTTTCGGTTGATCCGTGGAAGGCTGCCGGGCAGCCCCAGGCAGATAGGGCAGACATGTGTGTTCGGGTCGTCATCCCGGTAATCGGTCGAGCACCCGCAGAAGAGCTTTGTCCTGGTGTCAAGCTGGCAATGCACCTCGAGACCGATGATGACCTCTTCATCACCTCCAGCCGCCTGGAAAGCAGGTGTTGATCCTGAGACCGAACTCATGCCGACACCCCCTCTTCAAAGGCATATGCAACATCGATCACCTGCTCATCGGCACACCATCGCCCCATTATCTGGAGCCCGACCGGCATGCCGTCCACTGTGCCGCAGGGAACCGAGATGGCCGGTACACCTGACAGGTTTGCAGGAACGGTGAGTATATCAGAGAGATACATGGAGAGGGGGTCGCTCTTTTCGCCGAGCCGGAAGGCGATAGTAGGCATGGTGGGCCCGGCAAGCACATCCACCTCTGAAAAGAGGCGTGAAAAATCGGCTGCCACGTTCTGACGGGCGGACTGGGCCTTCGCATAATATTTGCCGTAATATCCGGAAGAGAGGGCGAATGTCCCGAGCATTACTCTCCTCCTGACTTCTTTGCCGAATCCATCACGTCTGCGATCCTGGAACGAGTCATGCCACTGTCTCTTGGGGTCGGCAGGAGGTCCATACCTGACGCCATCGAAACGGGCCAGGTTCGAACTGGCCTCGCTCATGCAGGTGACGTAATAGGCGGCAAGGGCATGGCTCATACTGGGCATCCGGCAGGTGATGATCTCGGCACCGAGCCTCTCAAGGAGCGAGATCGCCTCCCATACCGTGGATGCGACTCTCGGATCCACCCCTTTGCCGAAATATTCCTCAGGGACCCCGACCTTCAGGCCATGAATGTCGGGATCGGGAGTATGGTTGTAAGGGCAGTTTATTGATGTTGAGTCATGGGAGTCATGTCCGGTGAGGATCTCCATCAAAAGCGAAATATCCGGGACGTTTCGTGCCATCGGACCGATCTGTTCGAGGGAGTTTGCATATGCAATCAGGCCGTAGCGCGAGACCCGTCCATATGTCGGTTTCATTCCTACTATGCCGCAGAATGCCGACGGGCAGCGGATGGACCCGCCAGTGTCGGTCCCAAGCGCCATTTTGACCATGCCTGACGCGACCGCTGCCGCACTTCCCCCTGAGGAGCCACCCGGGACTCTCTCCCTGTCTGCCGGGTTCAGCGTGGGCCCGAAAGCGGAATTCTCAGTTGTCGTCCCCATCCCAAACTCGTCCATGTTGGTCTTTCCAACGATTGCCGCCCCCTCAGCCTTGAGAAGCTCCACCACGTGCGCATCATAGGGTGGAATATAGCCTTCAAGTATCTTCGAGCCGCATGTCGTGGGAATGCCCATTGTCGAGATGTTGTCCTTGACGGCAATCGCCAGGCCTGCAAGTTTCCCGTCACCGTACGCTGCCTCCGCGATCCGGGTGATGAAGGCATTGCATGGATCGCGATCCGAGAATTCGAGAATACCCATTACATCACCCTCGGCGCCCTGAAAAAGCCATCTTCCTTCTCTCCCGCATTGCCGAGGACCTCCTCAGGGGGCAATGAGGGGGCCACCTCGTCGTCACGGAATACGTTGTAGAGACCGGTCTCCACGGCGGCTCCTGCCTCCACCTGGTCCAGTATATCGAAATAATCGAGGATATCATTGAACTGGCCGGTAAATTCATCCAATTCCTCTTTTGAAATCCCGATATCGGCAAGTTCCGCGATATGCTCAACCTCCCTCTCTGATATCATCTTATTATCGCCAACCAAACTGATTTATGTAGTCTTGTACCGCTTTTTTATAACCATTGTGACGTGCCAGGTCCCTTATGGCCTTCCATACCCCGCTCCCGTACTGCATTGCCTTTTTGTCGTACCATGCGATTTCAGGGGGGATATGCCGCCCGGCAACCTCTCTTAAGGGGTATTTTCTCACTCCTGAGCGGACAAGTCTCCCCCCCGGTATAGCCATGGCAGCGCGCACAACCCGCACGTCAAGGTAGGGCAGGGAAAAACAGGTGCCGTGCAGGGCAGCAACGGCCTGGTCTCTTTCAGCCTGCCGTCCCAGGGAAGCAAAATCGCGTGCCCGCAATCTGTCCGGATCGGTCTCGTCCTGGTAGCGTGCATAGCCCCCGAAGAGTTCGTCCGCACCCTGGCCCGCAAGAATCCGCCCGTAGCCATGGCGCCCCGCCCAGCGGGAGACGAAGTACTGGCAGACTGCAATGGATACCTCTACCGGGTTTACGATCGGGATCTGCGGGACCACTTCGGGTAGTGCCTCCTCGACGTCCCGTTTGCTGATGAGTTCGTAATCGCACGCCACGCCGAGCAGGGCGGCAGCCTTCCGGGCCCGTTCAAGGTCATGGGACCCTTCCATGCCGATTGCAACGCAGGGCCTCCTGGCCAGGGCAGCAACAAGCGAAGAGTCAACTCCTCCGGAGAAGGCACAGGCGCAATCCTCATCGACGCGGAGGCCGACAGAGGTTACGATTGCGGATTCGATTTCCATTTCCCGGGGTTTTGGCCGAATATAGCGGGTTACCTGCCCGTTGCAGGTCACCGTACCGGGTTCGCACTCACCGGGCATGATGCCGTACAGGTCCCTGGCGCTGCACCCGTCCCATGAGATAAAAAATTCGCCTCCAAGGTGCGTAATCTCCTGCGGCGTACCGGATACGAGCTCCTCAATCTCCTTATTCTTCAGCCTGATTCCTTCCAGCTCTGCCCAGCCGCGGATATAGAACACTGATCAGCCGCCCCTACCTCGTCAGAGATGCATATATCTAAGGGTATTCCCTCTCCATGAGGATATGGGATTGTGACACTCACTGGCCGGATTGCTCCATCTCTTTCAGGCGGGCCACCATGCTCTCCAGCGTACGGGCCGCGTTCTCCTCGGATATCGAGGGATCCCTGAAACGGGTGAAGCGTTCACACGGCAGATCTTCGCACTGGCCGCAGTTGTCGAGTTTCTTATCTATTACACAACACTCATAGATCGGGCAGCGATCTACTCCTACAAAAGCTACCCAGAACGGGGCTCCTTTCACCGCCCGGCAACCCTCGCATTCGATCTTGTAATGGTTGCATTCCCTACAGATTATTCCGCATATCATCACTTCGTCTGATTCGTCATCCGGTTCCATATATCCACACGCGTCTGTATGAGATATTAAAAGAATTGGTTTTCGGCGGTTTCTTTCCGGATCAAATAATTATACCCTGCACATCTCCTTCCTGGTTGCAGGTTATCTTAGAGGCCGGCACACAGGTCGCATCACGCCAGGTCATGAAAAGTATGGAACTCCTGCTGCTGATGATCGAGTTATAGTAGCTGTTTATCGTAACGTGGAGAGTGAAGCTTAAACTCCTCCCCCGTCCAAAATCGAAATTATGGCGAGGATGGCGGCCGTCGACCTCGGGGCTACACATGCGAGAGCGGCGTTTATAGATACGGATGGACGGATCATTGAAAAAGCCGAGGAGTCCACACCGGCCGGAGGGGCAGATCCGGCCATTCTTACAGGGTTCCTTTCAGGGATGATCAAGCGGCTTTCGGGTGGTAATCTTCCGGATGACATCGAAGGGATCGGTCTCTCGGTGGCCGGGCCGGTCGATATACGGCAGGGAACACTGCTCAACCCGCCGAACATGCAGTTCCGGGATGTCCCTGTCACGGATACGCTCTCGCGTGAGTTTCCGGTTCCTGTCAGGATGGTGAACGATTGCCATGCCGGCATCCTTGGCGAGCTTTCTTTTGGAGTAGCCACAGGCAGGCAGAATGCAGTCTATATCACCATATCCACGGGGATCGGCTGCGGGGTGGTGGCAAACGGCAGGATCCTTCTCGGCCGGGCCGGAAATGCGGCCGAGGTGGGTCACTTCCATGTCGACAGCACCTATAATCTTCCGTGCGGCTGCGGCCATTCGGGGCACTGGGAAGGCTATTCATCAGGCAGGTTTCTTCCATGGTTCTTCTCCGAGTGGTGCCATTACCATGGGAAGGCGCACTGGGGTCCGTGCAAGGCAGAGGATATATTCAAATCTGCACGGGAAGGGGACGACGATGTGCTCCGCTTCATCGAGGATCTGTCTGGGATCAATGCGAGGGCCGTATCCGATGTGATCGTCGCCTACGACCCTGATCTGATAATCTTCGACGGAGCAGTGATGCGTTTTAATTCCGACCTGCTGCTCGGGCCGATGATCGATGCGGTAGACCGGTACCTGGATGTGCCAGAGTTCGTCATGACCGGGCTGTCCGGCGACGCCCCGCTGCTCGGCGCCTCGGTGGTTGCCGGGGGATTCGAAACAAAATATGGCAGCTTTGTTCAATAGACGCAAAAATAGTGAATTGGCAGGAAAAGCCGGAGGCAAAAAGGTTACTTATCCTTGCTGTCTTTCAGGCTCTTTCCCGCACTTAAGGCATCGCCGGCATACTCCCCGACGGTCCAGTAGCGGTTGTCGGGCATGGTGAGCAGCAGCGGGTCGATCTTTTTTATATCCGGCTTTCCGTCGGTCATGTACCGCTCTTCGGTATACGAGGCCACGATCTCCCCGATGAAAAATTCGTTGGTCGGGTGGTGTACATAGCTTACCAGCTGGCATTCGATGCAGAGCGGGCATTCCCGTATCATCGGGGCGGTCTTCAATTCGCCGTAGAATACATCGAAGAGATTGGCCTTATCGTGGGTCTCACCCGAGACCAGGCCGCAGTAGTCGACTGTCTCCATCATGGAGGCGGAGGGTATATTGATAGAGAATGTCTTGCTCTGCTTGATCCCATATGCCGAATAATGGTTCGTTCCCACCCCGCACCCGATAAGCGGGGGATTTGTATTGATGCGGGTGACCCATCCAAGGGCCATGAAGTTGGGACTTCCCATCATCTCGCACCCGAGCAGGGTGACTGGCATGGGATACGTAAAGACGTTCTTTCCGGCGCTTATCTTTTCCATGCCCATCATATATGGCTGGATTGAGGATAAAGGGTGTGTTTTGCAAACCGCCCGTTGAACGCGAGTTCCAGGCAATCATCTTCACGCTGTGCAGGGAGAGCCTTTTATTACAGGAGGGTCCAGTCTGGAATATGGAGAATGAAATAACCCTTGTTGATATCCCGTCGCAGAAGGTGCTCGGGATCAGGAGGAATGGGCATTATGCAGACATAGCTTTACTGTTTCCTGAATTATTCGAATACATCTGCGGCAATGGAATAGAGATTGCAGGTATGCCGATGTTCCTCTGCCATGAGGCTGGGAAAGAAGAGGCGATCGCCGCCGACCAGGCAGGCACTGCAGACCTGGAGGTTGCCGTCCCGGTTGTGGGAAACCCCGAGGGAAGCGGACAGATAAAGCGCTACACGATACCCGGCGGTAAAATGGCCCGGACCTTCCACAAGGGTCCCTACGAGGCCTGCGAGCCGACCTACATGAAGCTCTTTGGCTGGATAATTGAGCATAACTTGAAGATTGTTGGACCTATCAGGGAGTTGTATCACAACGACCCGAACGAAGTGGAACCCGAGGAGATCCTGACAGAGATCCTTGCGCCGGTGGAGTGAAAGGATACATCAACGATTGAAATCCTGATCGTGCCTTACTCATACTGACAGGACGCAAATACCAGGTATGAGATGACCGATCCCGGGGAGGTCTTGTGTGTGACGACCGATTCAGGCGAATGTGACATAATAATCATCGGTGCAGGCCCGGCCGGGCTCTTCTGCGCACTGCAGGTCAAAGGAGCTGCCGGCAGGAACCTGAGGGTGGTCGTGCTCGAAAAAAAAGCGGGTTGTGGAAAAAAACTCCTGATTACCGGCACAGGGCAGTGCAACATCACCCACTGCGGCGATATCCGTGAGTTCTTTACACACTACGGCAACCACGGGACATTCCTGCGCCCCGCACTCCTCGGGTTTACCAACAAAAACCTCATCACCTTCTTCGAGAGCCGCGGGCTTGCCATGATCACGGACGCCGGCGGGAAGGTCTTTCCCGCGACGAGGAAAGCCTCCGACGTGCTCGATCTACTTCTCACCGAATGTATGCAGAGGGGAGTGGAGGTCCGGTGCAGCGAAGTTGTCCTTCGCATCGATAGGGGAAAAGAGGTCTTTTTCGTTGCAACCGAAGCTGCACGCTATACTGCGGCACAGGTCGTTATCGCTACAGGTGGGGCGTCATACCCCGGCACGGGCTCCACGGGGGACGGCTACCGGTTCGCGGCCGAACTTGGCCAGCCGGTGACACCCATCCGGCCGGCGCTCGTGGCAGTCTATGTCTGTGACTATCTTTTCCCGCATCTCGCCGGCATATCGTTCGAGGGTGTACAGGTCTCGCTCTTCCGCGATGGCAAAAAAGTAAGCCGGTCCACCGGTGACCTTCTATTCACCCACGCGGGCCTTTCCGGCCCGGTCATCCTCCATCTTTCACGCTACATCGCCGCGGGGGACATGTTGAAGGTTTCCTTTGTCCCCGGGATGGACCGTGAAATAGTACAAAAAGATCTGGTGGAAAAAATCGCGTCCCACGGCGTCCGGCAGGTAAGGACCATCCTCTCGGACTACCACCTTCCTGAGCGTTTCATAAAGGAGCTGCTGGAGCAGGCAGGTATGCCCGTGGATCTCAAGTGTGCGCATATCTCGAAAAAAGCGAGAAATACGCTCATCGCACATCTTACGGAATTTCCCTTCAGCGTGAAAGATGTCGGCGGGTTTGAAGAGGCGATGGTGACCGCCGGCGGCATTTCTCTCACCGACGTCGACCCAAAGACGATGGCATCAAAACGGGTGCCTGGCCTCTTTTTCATCGGAGAGGTGCTCGATATCGACGGTGACACAGGGGGCTACAACCTTCAGGCCGCGTTTTCGACTGCATTTGCTGCGGCACGGGCAATTAAAGCCACGAAAAACGGATAAACCCTGCGTCGGCACATGATGATATGACTTCCCAACCGGTTTAACCGACCGGAGACAGAGATATTCAGAATCGTCATGCCGGGTCTATTAATGTGCCCTAATCTTTTAGATGCCCCATGCTTTCTCGGGCTCATGCATCTTTTGCCTCAACCACAAAGAAGCCCTTCCCGGTCTCTGCCGGGAGGATAGTGAACCCGGCCTCGCGGAGGAGGGCCAGGACCACGTATGCGGCGTAGAATCGGCCCCGGGAGAGGAACCGGCGATCCACGTCGCCATTGCAGGCAGACCTGGGTCACCATTCCCCCGCTGGTGTTCGGGGTGATTCTCATGGCGTTTGGCATTGCCACGATTGTCGCACTGCTATCGCTGATACCCTCCTGGTTCCCGGTCATCCCGGAGCAGGAGATGGCTGGCGGTCCATCATCCATCCGCCTGAATATCCAGGATGATGTGGGTATGGAGGATGGACATTCTTTTATGGGGCAAATCCTATCTATAATGGCAGGAATGGGTCCGTGAAAATACGACTCCTGCTGTATTGAAATAAAATTTTTAGCGAGGGTAGCAAAGCCTGGCCAAATGCGCCGGACTTAAGATCCGGTCACGAAGGTGTCCGTGGGTTCGAATCCCATCCCTCGCATTAGAACACAAGGTTCTAATCTCTCGGTTTCTGTTTATATACTCTCCTTCCAAAATTTCATCTATGCCTTCCGAAACCATTTCACAGGGCAATTTTTTTACCAACAAGATTG
>Ga0272442_10000252_pt1 | contig 90371 bp, 101 predicted proteins | sample SSMForm2O_FD_200262 | JGI IMG/M metagenome (GOLD analysis project Ga0272442, IMG submission 200262) | Marine sediment archaeal communities from Little Sippewissett salt marsh, Falmouth, MA, United States - SSM-Form-2O | ecosystem: Environmental > Aquatic > Marine > Wetlands > Sediment ...
AGTTCAGCGAGAGTCGCTGTGCTCAGTGACTCTACGGTCTTGAAGCCGATCTCTTTTAGTTTATTTATCGTGGCTGGGCCTATACCTGGGATGTCCTCTAGTGTCTCGTACGCTGTTTTGTTGTTTTCGAGGTCCTCAGACATGGCTGTACCCTTTGAGTGTCTGTTATTGATATAATGTTCTTGTGGTTAAAATTATGGTTCCTCTTCCTCTGGTTCAAGCTCCAGAATCAGGGATCCCTCATAGCCGCATTCCTCACAGTGATAAATCTGGGGTAGTATCCCAAAGCTTTCTTTGAGCTTGATCTTTGGGCTCTCACAGGCTGGGCAAAACACTGGGCGTGGTGTTGAATGCTTAGACTTTTTTAAGATATCAATTATCTCATCGAGTCTTGGCACGCTTACTGAACCTCGATATTCTCATCCGGGAACCCCATCTTGATGAGAGTCTCATGGACTACATCCCTGTGGTCACCCATTAAGAGAACCTGTTCATTTTTTGCTGTGCCGCCACATGCGCACTTGTTTTTCAACCTGGTTGCTAAGTTACCTAGATCTACTCCTTTGGAGTCGATGCCGTCGATGACGGTCCATTTCTTTCCCCATTTTCGTGTCTCTAAGCGAATCCTGATCCGTTGCTCCTCCTTGCTCATCTCCTCGCAAACGCAGAGGTCTTTTGGGAGTCCGCATACGGGACAAATTTCTGCCATTATCAACACTGTCTTGAGTCGCCTAGTGTAAAAACTTTTGCACTTTTTTACCGGGTTTCTTGTGTTTTTCGGATGTAGACAGAGTTATAATTGAGTTATTTATTACAGAAAAACACATAGGATTGAATTAGGGAAATAAAGGAGAAGAAAAATGGGGCAAAAACTCACGACATTACGAAAAGCGGTAGCGGGACTCAACTTACTTCAGGCGGTATTGAGGCTAATGTTCTTCTATATTATGATTACAGGAGGCATCGGTCAATTCCTTGAAGTGGCAATAGATGCTGGAACATTACAGATACTTGGCGTAGCGTTTCTAATTCTAGGTGTAGGAGGTTTGATCTCGGTATATGGGTTCATTAAGGGGCTTGAGTGGGGGGTTAAAGCCGTTCTGGTTGTTAATATATTGACTATACTCCTAGATTTATGGGGATATTTTGTACAGTCTTCAGCTTTCATGGGGTTAATTGTACCCGTGTTGACCTTGGTAATCTTGGTCAAAGAGAGAAAGAATATGGAGAGGTCGAATGGAGGCTCATTTGCAGAGCAGCCTACAGCTATGTATAGTTCTGTAATAGGCTGAAGGCTTGGAGTGCTTGACTGCTATCCAGTATTATTACTGTGTTAGTGCTGCAACTGATGAACTCTACTATGTTGATGTTTCTACTGGCAAGTAGCTGCGTAATGAAGGCGACGAACCCTGGGGTTACCTCTACTAGGGGTGGGCTTAGCAGTATCAGTGCTACTAGGTTTTTCTGGAATTGGGTATCTTCTGGTAGCTTGTTTTTCATTATGGTCTGGTCTACGATGTAGATGTATTGGTCTGTGAGGTGGGCTGTCACGATGTGGGGAATATCGAGTTGGATTGGGGAGATGACTACTCCTATTTTGTCTTGGAGCCTTACTTTGGTGTCTTTGAGTATTGACTGGACCGCTTCTTCCCTGAGTGATCTATCTATACTGATCTCGTCTGCTACTCTGATTACTGCTGCTTTTACTGCTTCGAGGCTGCCTTCACCGATCTCTTCTTGTAGTAATCTTGCTAGTGCGCTGTAGTTGACTATTTTCATGTTGAGCGCGTCCAGTAGGCTGGGGCGCATCTGGATTGTGTCCCGTACTTGTTGGGCTATGCTTTGTGTTCTATCTGTGGTTTCCATTGTCGTATTTGTTACATTTATGTCATAAGGTATAAAAGGTTGCCTCAGGTTGTAAGGGGTTATCACAAATAGAGGATATTTGCATTGACTAATGATAAGGTTGTTCTAGCCTACAGCGGTGGATTGGATACATCCATGATGGTAAAGTGGCTCCAGACGGAGTACAATATGGATGTAATCACATGCAATGTAGACGTTGGACAGGACAAAGAGACCAAGGGAATCGAGGAAAAGGCATGGAAACTCGGAGCCATCAATCACTATGGCTTCGACGCAAAAGAGGAATTCACAACCGAGTATATCTACCCAGCCATAAAAGCGAACGCGCTGTACATGGGAACATACCCGGTTAGCAGCAGCATCAGCAGGCCTCTCATAGTAAAGAAAATGGTTGAGGTAGCTGAGATGGAGGATGCTAAGGCTGTGGCTCATGGATGTACGGGTAAGGGCAACGATCAAGTCAGGTTTGATATAACCATCAAGGCATTGAATCCTAAACTAAAAATAATTGCACCTGTGAGGGAATGGAAATTTGATAGAGCGGGACAGATCGAGTGGGCAAAAGAACATGATGTGCCTGTTCCGGTTACTGCTGATAGCCCCTATAGTATTGATGAGAACCTGTGGGGTAGGAGCGTTGAGGGTGGGATACTTGAACATCCTGATGTCCCTGTTCCTGATGATATATGGGACTGGACTACTCCGATTGAGATGACTCCTAATGAGCCTGAGTTTATCAAGATAGGTTTCCAAGCGGGTGTACCTGTTAGCCTAGATGGTGTGGATTACAAGCCACACGAGTTGGTCAAGAAAGTCAGGGATATAGCTGGTAAGCATGGTATAGGTAGAATTGAGCATATGGAGGACCGTGTGGTGGGTTTGAAGACACGCGAGACCTATGAGGTACCTGCATCAGAGACAATAATCAACGCCCACTTGGACCTTGAGAAGATGGTCTTGACGCGCCACCAGAAACTACTCAAGTATGAGATGGACCACAAATGGGCTACCGCTGTATATCAGGGGCTCTGGGTTGACCCATACAAGGAAGACCTTGACGCATACATCAACCACACCCAGAAGAATGTCACAGGAACCGTGACAATGAAGCTATTCAAGGGATCAGCCAAGCCTGTGAGCCGTGAGAGCCCATTCAGCCTCTATGACTATAACTTGGCAAGCTTTGACATCAACACCCACTATGATCAGGGTGATGCTCTGGGCTTCATCAATCTCTGGGGGCTCCCAAGCGTTACAGCCTGGAACCTGAAGAGAAAGATCGCCGATGAAGGCATAGTGGAGATGGGAAAGAAGGTAGTTCCCGTCCCTACTGGTGACGACTAGGTTCACACTTTTTATACCCTTTCTATATAAGGGAGGGACACATTTTGTATCCATACGAGGTAGCCCACCTTTGTCATCACGTGAAGAATCCCTATTAGAGATACTAGAGAAAGCATTACCCCTCCCACCAAAAATCATTGTAGGCTACAATAAACTTGAACGAGATTTCACCAGCGGCGATGTTTCCCGGGTATGTGACATCAGCAGGAGTAGCGCCAAGTTCTACGTCAACAAGATGGTGGACCTACGACTAGTGACCAAGGTGCCTCATAAAAGAATGTACCAGAAATTCGCCAACGCCAACAAGTTCAGCGATTGGTTAAAGGATCTACAAAAGTTAGCGCTTGAGCCCCTTGAGAATGGCTCACTGGAGATCATTGATGATATGGAGGACGATGAGTGAGCCTCAGAGACATAGCGTCACCCAAGAAGCCGCCTAGACAAAGATATACTAGGCAGCTTACAGCCAAGCAGGTCCGCTCTATGAAGAAGCGTGGTTATGATGCTGAGCGTGAGCTGGTTCATATGTTGAGGGATGTGGGGTATTCTGCTATCCGGGTGCCTGTTAGTGCTCCGAGTAAGGAGCCATTGCCTGATGTTTTTGCTATCAAGGATGATGCTATTTTGTCTATTGAGGTGAAGGCTCAGGAGAGGTATGCTTATTATAAGAGGGCACAAGTTCAGAAGCTCTTTGAGTTCTTGGAGATTCACAAGATCTATCCGCGTAGGTATGCGGTTTTGGCTGCCAAGTTCAAGTATAAGGGCTGGTGGTTTGATATCGCGACTAAGATGGGTGATTATATGATAAAGATTGATAAGGGTATGACTTGGAACGAGTTGTTAGCCAAAATTTCCTAGTTTTTCGCGATAACCGTTTATATAGTATCTATTCAAAGGGTTGATCAGAATTATTGATAGTGATACTATGATCAAAGAACTAGGTTATGAGCAGGCTAGGAGAAAATGCCCGCAGGATTTTATCACATGCAAGGCAACCAGTGAATTGAGTCCACTTACAGAGATAATTGGACAGCACAGAGCAATAAAGGCGCTCCAATTTGGCTTGGATATCAAAGAAGAAGGCTTCAATGTCTATGTTGCAGGACTACCTGGCACTGGTAAAAAGACCGCCATATTGACTTTTCTAGAGAAGAAGGCAAAGGACATGCCGGTTCCCCCGGATTATTGTTATGTCTACAACTTTGAGGATAGCCAGAAACCAAACGCTTTGAGGCTGCCACCGGGTAAGGGCTCCGAGTTTGTAAGAGACATGGAAAAGTTTGTTGAGGAGATGAAAAAGGCGATCATCGCTGCTTTCGAGAGCGAGGATTATGCTACCCGAAGGGAGGATACCCTTGGGCAGTATGAGGAAAAGAAACAGGAATTAATGCGAGAGCTTAACCAGAAGGCTCAGGAAGCTGGTTTTGTACTCCAGCGTAGCCAGATTGGGATGGTTATCGTCCCTGTGATAAATGGGCAGATTATCAATGAGCAGCAGTTCGGTATCCTTCCCCAGAGCGTACGGGAGGAGATTCAGGATCGACGTAAACTACTCCAAGACGAGTTGAGGACGGCTTTCAGGCAGTTTAGGGATATTGATAGGGATGCTGAGGCGGAGGTTGAGAAGTTCAATAAGGAGGTCGCTAACTATGCGTTGGACCCATTGCTGGACTCTCTGAAGGAGGATTATGGCAAGATAACAGAATGTGATGCCTATCTTGACTCTGTAAAAGAGGATATACTAGCAAACCTTAGCTCGATTCTGGGTGCACAGCAGCAGCAACAGGAGAATCCATTCGCTGCAATGATGGGTCGAGCTCAACAAGACCCCGCTGAGAGATATGTGGTGAACCTGATTGTCGATAATAGCAAGCTTGAGGGTGCTCCTGTTGTGATGGAGATGAACCCGGGTCACGACAAGTTATTCGGTATGACTGAAAAGGAGGCAAGGTTCGGTGCGCTCATCACAAATTATACCATGATACGTGGGGGTAGTGCCCATGATGCGAACGGTGGATTCTTGGTTATACCCATTGAGGAGTTAGCTAGGAATCCGGGTAGCTATGAGGCGTTGAAGAGGACTATTCTTGACCAGAAACTCCAGATAGAGGAACTGGCTGCAAGAATGGGATATATTAGTACAAGGAGTCTTCGTCCTGAGCCTATTCCATTCACAGCTAAGGTGATTCTTGTTGGTGAGACACGTTATTATTACATGTTGTATCAGGCTGATCCTGAGTTCAAGAAGATATTCAAGGTGAAGGCTGAGTTTGATAGCACCATGGAGCGTAACGCTGCGAATGTTCAGGAGTACGCCAAGTTCATGTGTACTCTAGTAAACAAGGAGGGCTTGAAGCACCTTGATGACACGGGTATAGGGAGTATCGTTGAGTATAGTAGCAGGCTGGCAGCGGATCAGGAGAAACTCTCAACACAATTCACAGAGATCAGCGATATCATCAGGGAAGCCAACTATTATGCCCAGACAAATGGCAGCGAGTATATTACTCATGAGCATGTGCACCAAGCGATTGAGGCAAAGATATACAGAAGCAACCTTATCGAAGAGAAACTTGGTGAGATGATTGAACGGGGAAGCATCCTTGTTGATACCAGTGGTGAGAAGGTTGGACAGGTAAACGGGTTGGCCGTCCTTGGGATGGGCGACTACATGTTCGGTAAGCCCAGCAGGATAACAGCCAGCATCGGTCTCGGTAAAGAAGGTATAATCGATATCGAGAAAAAAGCAGAGATGGGTGGACCCACACACACCAAGGGAGTACACATACTCACTGGGTTCCTCACAAGCAGGTACGCCAAGAAGCACCCATTGAGCCTCACTGCTAGGTTGACTTTTGAGCAGAGCTATAGTGGCGTGGATGGGGATAGCGCCAGCAGCACTGAGACCTATGCCATGCTGAGCGCCCTGAGCGGGGTTCCCATCAAACAGTCTTTTGCGGTCACTGGTTCTGTGAACCAGAAGGGAGAGGTACAGGCTATTGGTGGTGTGAACCAGAAGATCGAGGGCTTCTTTGACTTGTGCAAATTCAGGGGATTGAGTGGAGAGCAGGGTGTGATGATTCCCGCTAGTAATGTGAAGAACCTGATGCTCAGGGAGGATGTGGTTGAGGCGGTTAAGGATGGCAAGTTCCACATTTACCCGGTTGAGACCATTGATCAGGGTATCGAGGTCTTGACTGGAGTAGCAGCGGGTGACCCAGATTCAGATGGGGAGTTCCCAGAAGACTCAATCAATTATCTTGCTCAGAAAAAACTGGACGAGATGGCTGAGCTACTCGCACCCAAGAAGAACGACGAGTAAGCAACCCTTTTTTATTCACCTCTTTCTCTATTTTTGGGAGTAATAGATGTCTGAGGAAATCTATGACGTAATAATAATAGGGGCTGGCCCAGCAGGCTTGACCGCAGGGCTATACACCTCAAGGCACAACAACAAGACACTGATACTAGAAGGAAAAAAGATCGGCGGAAAGACACTGGAAGCCCACTGGGTCGAGAACTATCCCGGTTTCCCAGAGGGGATAAGTGGACCAGACCTGATGAAACTGATGGAGAAACAGGCTCGCAAGTTTGGAGCAGAGATCAAGCAGGAGACTGTTATCGGGATCAGTGATCTCAGTGACCTCAAGATGCTCAGTACCCGCTCTGGTGGCTTCTACCAAGCCAAATCATTGATCATCGCTACAGGTGTGAGTAGAAAGAGCCTTAGCGTTAAAGGCGAGGGCGAGTTCAAGGGGAGAGGCGTAAGTTACTGCGGTGTCTGTGATGGTCCATTCTTCAGGGAAAAGACTGTCGCAATCGTCGGTGGTGGACATGAAGCGGTCCACGATATCGAGGTTTTAGGCGAGTCAGCAGTCAAAGTCTATGGTATTCCCGGGAAGAAAGGATACAGCGAGGATTACCCAGAGCTGGAGCACCTCAGGAAAGACCCCAAGGTCGAGTTTATCGAGGGCACAAACATCACTGAGATCGGTGGAGAGGATTTCGTCGAGTATGTCAAGCTGGATAACGGGGATACAGTGAAGCTGGATGGTGTCTTCATTATTCTTGAGCATGTATCGACAGCAGGAATTCTATCTGATGCAGGTGTTTCCACCGACGCTGGTGGGTGCATACTTGCAGATAAGGACCAGAAGACCGATGTAGCTGGTATATTCGCGGCGGGAGACTGCAGCTGCAAAGGGATGCAGATTGTAACAGCCACTGGGATGGGTGCAACTGCAGCTTTAAATGCGATGAAATACGTGAAACAGTTAACAAGAAAATGAGAATAGAACTATTCTTCAGCCCAATCTGCCCATACTGCCCCCACGCAAGAGAACTCTTGAAACAGTACCAGCAGGATAACCCGGGTTTCGAGTACAAGGAGGTGGATACCTTTACCGAGGCAGGGATCGAACGTGGCATGAGCCTTCAGGTAATGGCTGTACCATGTCTCGTAGTGGATGACAATATCAAGCTGAGTGGCTGGCCATTCACAGCAGAGGATATCTCCAAGGCGATTCAGTAGAAACATTTTAGTAAACAGTTTTAGTTCTGATTTGGGTAAAACATTGGATACTATCAAACATATAGATGCTCGTGAGATATTGGATTCGAGGGGAAACCCGACCATTGAGGTTGAGATCACTACAGATGACGGGTATTTTGGGCGAGCTGCTATCCCAAGTGGGGCTAGCACTGGTATCTTTGAGGCAGTAGAGCTACGGGACAAGAATAACAGGTTTCACGGGAAGGGCGTCCAGAAAGCGGTTAAGGCGGTGGAGGATGAGATATTTCCCAAGCTGAAAGGTTTTGATGTCTCTCAACAGACTGAATTAGATTATTTGATGATCGAGTTGGACGGGACTGAGAATAAGTCTAGACTCGGGGGGAATGCTATTCTGGGGGTCAGTATCGCAGCCGCCAAGGCTGCCTCAGCTAGTGAGGGAAAAAGGCTCTATGAGTATATCAACCCAGACTCAAGTCTATTGCCTGTTCCCTTCTTCAACGTGGTAAATGGAGGGAAACACGCCGGAAACCAGCTGGATTTCCAAGAGTTCATGATCGCACCTACGGGGGCAGGTGACTTTAAGGAAGCCTTGAGGATGGGCTCCGAGATATATCAGGCGCTCAAGGCAAAGCTCCTCAAGGATTATGGTAAGAACGCCATCAATGTAGGGGATGAGGGTGGATTCAGTCCGCCCATGAACACGCCTGAAGAGGCGCTTGACTCAATTATCGCAGCGGCTGAGGAGATGGGGTATGCTGATAAGACGGTGTTAGCGATGGATGTGGCTGCTAGCAGCTTCTTCAAGGGAGAAGGCGTGTATAGCTTCAAGGGGAAAGACACCAAGACGGGGGAATTGATCGATGTCTACGCTGAGCTGGTCTCCAAGTACCCCATTAAGAGCATAGAGGACCCCCTTGAGGAAGAGGATTATGAGGGTTTTGTGGATATGACCAAAGCCGTTGATATCCAGATTCTTGGAGACGATATCTTTGTAACCAATAAGAAGCGGCTCCAGAAGGGGATCGATATGGGGGCATGCAACGCATTACTCTGGAAAGTAAACCAGATAGGAACCCTCACAGAGGCACTGGAGGCTGCAAAGCTGGCTATGGATAATGGGTATAAGGTTATGGCGAGTCACCGTAGTGGTGAGACCGAGGACCCCTTTGTGGCTGATCTGAGTGTGGCTCTTGGATGTGGGCAGATAAAGACAGGCGCGCCTTGTAGGGGGGAGAGGACAGCCAAGTATAATCAGCTTCTCAGGATCGAGGAGTGGCTAGGATCGAAAGCTAGATACCCTAAGAGTCTTTTCTAGTCTTATTACACGGGTTTTGTGCACTGTTTTCACGGTTACTCTATCACTTTTTTACACATATCGGCACCCTATCTAGGCTGTTCTGGGGCTGTTTTTTCTCTAAGAAACCCTGTTTCGGCTGGGATCATCTACCCCCCCCCCTCCCCCCTATAATTTGAGTAGCTGTTATATCCGTGTATGCCATGGAGAGTGTGTTGATATAATTGGTTAAAGTAGATATTCCCCATCACTGCTGGTACGAGGACAAGCCCCTAACCCTCACATTCCCAGATGAGTGGAAGGTCCACAGACTCAAGGTAGCCTCTGAGGACGCCAAACCCATGACCCCAGAAGAGATCAAGAAGGCTATCCATAACCCAATCGGGCAAAAGCCACTTGAGAAACTTGCTGAGAAAGCCAAGGAAGTAGTGATTATCTTTGATGATATGACACGCCCCACCAAAGCATACCAGTATGCACCTCACATTCTGGAGACACTGCACAAAGCCGGGATACCAAAAGACAACATCAGGTTCATAATAGCCCCCGGGACCCATGGAACCTATGGTAGGATTGATTTCGTCAAGAAACTAGGGGATGAAATAGTATCAGACTACGCGGTCTATAATCACAACCCCTATGATATAATCGATTATATTGGTGAGACAAGCTTTGGGACACCAGTATGGCTCAACAGCGAGGTAAACGCTTGCGACCTCAAGATCGGTATCGGCACGGTTCTCTTCCACAGGCTCACAGGATTGAGTGGAGGAGGAAAGATGATCAGCCCCGGCGTGGTAGGAATGGAGACCATCAAATACAACCATGGGGACATCGGAGGTTTTGGACCCGGACTCAAACCATGCGAGACAACTGGTTACCTTAACAACGATGGAAACAAGATGAGGCTTGACATGGAGGAAGCAGCACGCATGGCTGGTCTAGACTACAAGATAGACACAGTGCTCAACTTACAACGCGACCCCATAGAGCTATACGCAGGCGACTTTGTCCAGACCCAGCGCAAAGCAGCCGAGGGAGTCGTAAAGTGGCACAAGACCGAGACTCGTGAAGCAGATATTGTTGTCGCTGGTGCATATATGCGTGAGAACGAGCCCTACCTGAGCATGTGGCCAATGTACAACAACGTGACAGAGGACGGGACACTTGTCATGGTCAACGATAACCCTAATGGAGACATCAATCACTGGTTATTCAACAGGCATGGGAAAGAGGTGGGTGCATGTCTATGGAACCCAGCCAAGAAGAAGCTGATGCGGGGTAAACGGATGATCGTCTTCGGGGATTATCCTTTGAAGAGTTTCCATTGGAGATACGATATGGATGAGGTGGTCTGGATCAGGAAATGGGATGAGGTAATCGAGGAGCTAAAGAACCACCACGGAGCAGGTAGCAGGGTATCAGTGATACCAGATGGGACCAGCTGCATACCAGAAGATGCCTCCATTAACTTCTCTTCTCTTTCAACCAAATAATTTCCATAAAAACCCAAATCAAGCACGGTCTCTAATTTAATCGCCTTTGAAAAACACATCAACTAAACCGTTATAATTTATGGGATGACCCATTTAAGCCATTTATAACTAGAGATTTGTAGCATTAACCCTTACTCAAAGCATGAATGTACTATGGGCTTGAACCCCACACTCTGCGCGCGCATTTTGCATACTTGACTTATAGTTACAGAAAAAGGGTTAATTAGTCTGCTACGAAGCATGTGACGGTAGTTCTTATTCCTCTTACTACTCTAATATTGTTAATAATTATATTCTGTATTTGATGAGATGATTCTGCTTCAATTAAGGCATAAGCATCGTATGGTCCATATAGAAAATGTGCTTCTTGTACACCTTGTATGCTTTTTATGGATTCGAGTGCTTCTTGCTCCATAGTCGCTTGTAGAGAGATTAAAACTATGGCTTTCTCCATGAGAAACTCCAATAATGATAATTGCTTCATTTGATAAAAACATGTTTATTTTTGGTAATTTGCGAAAATGTAGAGATAGCGCTAGTTTGCGGGCGCATTTTCATTTGTTATACTGCGAGAAATTCAACCTACCTGTTACATGAAACAGTACCCAATACTTGGTTTTTGGAACTTTTATTTCAGTACAGATTTAGATAGTGGAGCATTTAAAGCGGTACCATTCGAGACTTTTTAATGCAACATTTCTGTAGTCTTAAAGCCCTTTAATAATACCCTGTGCCCCTATTTCTTAACATGTCAAAAAAAGCCATACAGATAGATGCGAAGGATAACGTGGCAACCACCACGAGCATCGTAGAGGCAGGGGAAGAAGTAGAGGTATTGAGCCCCAACGGGGAGGTCATTCTCAAGACCAAGCCAGTTGAGAAGATTATTTTCGGACACAAGATCGCGTTGAAAGACCTCAAGGTAGATGAGGAGATCATAAAATATGGTGAGGTCATCGGAGTAGCATCCAGACCCATCAAGACCGGAGAATGGGTTCACACTCAAAACGTCAACAGCTCAAGGATGCATACACCCGGAGAAAAAGTAAAGGGGATAACATCATGACAGAGTTCTACGGATACATGAGACCAGACGGAAAGATAGGCATCAGAAACCATCTACTAGTAATTGCACCCATCGACTGCAGCTATGAGCCAGCCAAAAAGATCGCTGAACAGGTGGAGGGCGCAGTAGCCATCACTCAGACATATGGCTGTGGAAACGACAGTATGCTGGTGCATAATCTGGCTGGAACAGCCTTGAATCCAAACGTAGCCGGTGTGCTTATTGTGGGTCTCGGCTGTGAGACCCTGACAGGCGAGATATTGATGGATAAGATCAAGCCCAGCGGTAAACCAGTCTACAACATCACCATCCAAGAGGAAGGGGGAACCCTTAAGACCCATGAGAAAGGAGTCCGCATACTCCAAGAGATGAAGCAAGAGACCGCTCAACTAAAAAGAGAACCATTCCCATTGAGCAAGCTAACCCTAGCCGTTGAATGTGGGGGGAGCGACGCCACAAGCGGTCTTGCAGCCAACCCAGCGGTAGGTGTTGCAGCCGACAAGCTCATCGAGGAGGGGGGTACGGTGATGTTCGGTGAGACTCAGGAGATGTGTGGCACCCAGCATGTCTTGGCTAGGAGAGCAGTCATCAAAGAAACCGCGGACGCTATCTATGAGATAATAGAGACTCAGGAGGCTCGTCAACGAGCCATGGGTGTGGATAGCAGGTGGATGAGCAAGGGAAACATCGATGGGGGGTTAACCACCATCGAGGAAAAGAGTCTTGGAGCGGTACGCAAGGGAGGCACAAAGCCCATCCAAGGTGTCCTATACAATAATTGGGAACGATTTGATACTCCGACCAAGCCGGGTTTATACTTGATGGATGGACCGGGCTGGGATGTACCAAGCGTCACCCATATGGTAGCTGCGGGAGCCCAGATAGTATGCTTTACCAGTGGGAGGGGAAGCACTACCGGACACGCGATTGCGCCTGTGATTAAGATAACGGGTAACCCTAGGACCTTCGAGAATATGGGGGATAACATGGATATCAACGCGGGGACCATACTGGATGGCAGCGAGAGCCTCAACAGTGTAGGTAAACGCGTCTACAATATGATCATAAATACAGCAAATGGGAGACAGACCAAAGCAGAAGCCCTAGGCTACAAGGAATATATCGTCTTCAAGCGCAGTAGGGAAGCCGAGCACCTGCTTGGACACTGCTAACCATTTTTTTTCTATTGGTTATGTATTGGTTTACTTTTGATCAGGTATTGGCTCAGACATTAAATTAAGCTAACACATCTTCTGGCTATGACTCCGCAGTTTATCTTAACAGCGTTTATTGTTGCACTCAGCTCAGGGTTTCTAGGAGCGCTCCTCGGACTGGGAGGCGGAGTAGTAATGGTCCCACTGCTCGTATTCATACTGGATGTCCCCATTCACCTAGCAGCAGGCGCCAGCATAGTTGCAGTCGTCGCAACCAGCAGCGTCTCAGCCAGCGTCTATGTAAGAGACGAGATCACAAACATGCGTCTAGGAATGTTTCTTGAGATGGCGACCACACTAGGAGCAGTAACAGGGGCAAGCATCATGGTGGGGATCAGCGAATCAGTCCTCAGGATAATCTTCGCCTTGAGCCTCCTATACGCTGCGGTTATAATGTGGTACCAAATGAGAAACACCGGGCGGAGCTGGTTGCCAATGGAGAATGATTGGATGGCGAATAAACTCAACCTAGGCTCAGATTATTACGATTCAGCGCGAGACGAGACCATAGCTTATGGTGTGAGCAGAAGCCTGCCTACGTTCATCATCAGCTACATCGCTGGAGTCATATCTGGTCTCCTCGGAATAGGAGGAGGAGGCGTCAAGGTACCAGCCATGAATGTAATCAGCAGCGTTCCAATGAAAGCAGCAGTAGCCACAAGCAACTTCATGATAGGAGTCACCGCCTCAGCAAGCGCCTTGGTCTATATCAGGAACGGTTTCTGTGACGGGTTCATAACAGCCCCAGTCGTACTCGGCACACTCATCGGGAGCTTTATCGGCGCAAAGGTAGCGTTACGAGTCAGGGGAGTGGTACTCAAAAGAATATTCATCATCATATTACTGATTCTAGGAGTGAGGATGCTTGCATCAGGAGTAGGATTGCTATGAATGTGAAAGAGCTTGAGTTATTCGTCTCCAATGTACTCAGAGTAGGAGTAATGATCAGTGGAGTCCTAATAATAATTGGTCTAGGGCTATTCATGGTAACAGGAGACTCATGTTACCCCAACGGTGAAGCCTCCATAGACTGGATCATATACGGTGACCCATTTCTCTCACCCAGCCATATCTTGTTCATGGGCTTCCTTGTGCTCGTAATAACCCCTCTTCTCAGGGTAGCTGCGAGCGTTCTCGCCTATAGAGCTGAGAAAGACTGGACCTATGTAGCCATAACGGGGTTTGTATTAACAATTCTAGTAATAGGTATGGTACTGGGAGTAGGATAGAGAGGAGATTTACATCTCAGCGAGCACGACATCATCGTACTCTTTCTCAAGCAGATACTTGTGACGAAGCTCCTCAGTGGCAAAGTTATTGAACATCTTGCCCATCTCGGTAGCCTTGAACCTGCGGGCAACCTGAACATAAAAGTCGTGGGTCGCCTTCTCACGCTGAGCCGCAAATATCAGTATCTGGGGATAATCCGCCCGCGGGTCAAGAGGCACCTTAACCAGTTGATCAGTGATCTTCAGGTCAGGAATATCTTCTTTTAGGGTCCTCATCTGGATGTTTGATGGGTCCTCCAATCCTTGCAGGAAGTACTCCCTGTGACGTTTCTCATCCTCGGCGATCTCAGTGAGAAGCTTCTTTGCTCCAGGATACTTCGCCTTCGCCGCGGTCTCGGTGTACAATGTATAACTCTCTAGCTCCATCTCTGCCCCAACTTCAAGGGCTTTCTCAATGGTCCAGTTCTCGATATCCATATTAATCAATGAACATCACCTGCGGGACAATATAAAACTGACTCAGCACGTGAAAAGGCGTATAAGCAACCACAGAGCCAAGTAGGCTATGAAACCCACGGGAAGCGTCAACATCGAGATAATAGCCACAGGAGACGAGCTAATCTACGGGAGGATTCTGGACACCAACAGCCACTGGCTAGCAAATCGAGTAGCCGAGATGGGGGCACACCTCCGCAGGGTAACAATGATCGGCGACGAACCTGAGTTAATCGCCTCAACTCTCAAGGAAGCATTGCTACGTGATGCCCATTTCATTATCTTTTCAGGGGGACTTGGTCCAAGCGCCGATGATCTCACAGTAGATAGCATTGGAATGGCTCTTGAGAGGGATACGGTAATCGACGAGGATGGAGCATCCAAGATTGAGGCGGTCTACAGAAAACGAGGACTCACAGACCCCGCGCAGATTAACCGTGGACGCAAGATGGCTAGGATACTCGTTGGGAGTAAACCATTACAGAACCCGGTAGGCTTTGCTGTTGGTATGGCTGTTGAAGTCGCAGGAAAAACAGTCTGCACATTGCCCGGAGTTCCCTCAGAGATGAAGGGCATGTTTGACGCCCATGTGGCACCCATGATTGAGTCCGAGTCAACAAGCGTATTCCTAGCCAAGACATACAATATCAGTATGATCTGGAAAGACTTCTTCCCACTATACAGACAGCTACAGAAAGACTACCCAGACATCTATATCAAGAACGCCGCAACCCCACCAGTAGAAGGGGAAGACCGAGAAAAAACCCACACCATCAAAGTAGATTTTGTCCTCGAAGCAGCTACACATGAGGAAGCAGTGAGTAAAATGGAGAAATTCCTAGCAGACTACCATAAGCGTATCGAGGATGTTGGCGGCGGTAGAATGGACCTAATCAGGGATAGCTAACCCAAATAATTTAACACCAAACACCCGTTAATGGGGTTGAGAATTATGACCAAATGGAGACTCCTAGACCTAGGTGCAATCAACGGCTACACCATGACAAACCTCTACGAGGCTGTTGGGCACGCTGTGAGCAGCGGCGAGGTACCTAACACGGTTATACTGAATCACCCTGAGAGCCCTTTCGTGAACATCGGGTATCACCAGTTGATGGATAAGGAGATCAACGTCGAGTACGCCAAAGAACAGGGATTCATATTGGTGCGGAGAACCATTGGCGGTGGAGCCATACTGGATGGTCCTTGGGAACAGGATTATTTTGTTATTATAAACCGGGGTAGCCCAGAGTGCCCCAAGAGTATACCCGAGTTTTACGGTACATTCATGAAGCCCCCATTGTATACGTTGAAAAAGCTTGGTTTAGAGGCGACGATAAGGCAGCCCAATGATATCTTGGTGGATGGGAAGAAGATCAGCGGCAATGGAGCCATAGGGATAGAGAAGGCGAATGTCTTGGCTGGAGATCTGTTACTGGATGCTCCTACTCATTTGATGTCAGAGATCATCAATACCCCCAGCGAGAAGTTCAAGGACAAACTCGCCACATCCATGTCTGAGTGGATCACAAGCATCAGGACCCAGACAGGCGAAGAGACACCAAGAGAATATGTCAAGCAACTGATAGTTGAGGGCTTCAAAGAGGAGCTTGGGATAGAGCTTGAACCCGGAGAGATGACCGAGAACGAGAAAAATACACTAGAGCGCTTGGTGGAGGAACGTAGAACCAAGGAATGGATCTATAGCAAGGACAATGATATGCTGATGAAAGCCAAACAAGAGTCTGTGGGAACCAAGGTGCATGGCGGATTAGTGGTCTCTGAATCGATCCACAAAGCAGGCAAGATGATCAGGATACTACTAGTCTCCAACGAGGACACTATCCACGACATCAGTATCAGCGGAGACTTCTTCAGCCAACCCTACACAGGAGCCATAGAAAGACTAGAAGAACACCTCAAAGGCGCTATACTATACAAAGAAGCATTGACTCAGAGGGTAAAAGAAGCATACGAGTCCATCGGATTGATGATATTTGGAGCCCAGCAGGAAGACTTTGTTGAAGCCATCCTCAAGGCAAAACACGAGACAGGCTAGTCTCTTACCACTTTTTCACCTAAGTCAGAGAACTCTTTCTCACCACGGTAATAGGAATCTAGCGCATCTGGAAGGTTCTTTAGATGTAGACTTACCTGTTCCCAGCTATCACGATCACGGATGGTCAAGATGTCCTCATTCTTGGTCGAGTAGTCAACTGCCACAGCTAAGGGTACGCCTATCTCGTCAACACGTGCATAACGTCTGCCGATGCTTCCACCGGTATCATATACTACCCAGAACCCCTTCTTGAGTAGCATATTTCTGACTTCTTTGGCTTTCTCCTCGATACCATCCTTGGTGACCAAGGGGAATACTGCTACCTGATATGGTGCGAGTTCCTTCGGGAATCTGAATATGTTGCGTTTGGCCTTCTGGTTTCGCTCATAGTTGTTTTCCATCGTGATATAGACCAGTCGGTCAAGTCCATAGCTAGGCTCGACTACATGGGGGACAAAACGAGTGCCATCCTCCCTGAGAACATCCATGCTTTGACCTGATGCCTCCTGATGGTTCTTGAGATCAAAATCGGTTCGGTATGCACAGCCTGATGCCTCTATCCATCCCCAAGTATCCAGTTTGACCTCATGGTCATATGTCTGGGCGCTGTAATGGGCTCGTTCATCGGGTAGATGTGCCCTGAACCTCTGGAGTTCATCTGATACGCCGAGTGCTGATATGAATTTCTGGCTCAGACCCATGAAGTAGCCCTGCCACTCTGTTAGTATCAAGCCTTGGTTTACTGCTTCTTCCACTGTGAGAATCTTGGGCTCTTCGGTCTCCTGGGCAACCATATCCTCGGTGTACAACCGGATCACCGTATCCTTGACCCCATCATACCAAGGACAAACAGGAGTCTCTGGGTCAAAGAACAACTCCAACTCCATAATAGTAAACTCACGAAGCCTCAACATACCCCTACGTGGGCTAATCTCGTTACGAGCCACCTTACTGCTCTGGACCAACGCGAATGGTAGCTTCTCGCGTGCATGTATAATACCTCGTTTGTAGTTGAGGAACATAGCTTGGGCTGTCTCAGGTCTAAGATAGCCTACCTCTCCACCAGTTGCACCGATCTCTGTCTCAAACATCGTGAGGAAAAGCTCCGGTTCATTCAACTGACCTCCGCAGCGTGGACATTTTATTTTATGCTCCACCATCAAGCGTTTGATGGCGTCTCCTCCCATAGCTTCAACGTTCTCCATCCCGGTCTTATCCTCGATCAAGTGGTCTGCCCTGAAGCTGTTGCCACATTGACTGCACTCGGCGCTATATTCTTTGAAGTTCTCAAGGTGCCCCGAGGCAACAAAGACTCGTTCCGGGTTAATCACGGGAGCATCTATCTCAAGGAACCCCTGCCTGCGGACAAAGTATTCTTTCCAGAGCTGCTCGACATTGCGTTTGAGCTTGGTTCCAAGGTCTCCATATGTGGTGAACCCGCTCATACCGCCGTATATCTCGAAGCTTGGCCAGAAGAAGCCCCTTCTTTTCGCTATCTCTGCTATTGTATCGTATTTTGTCCTTGGAGCCATGGTTATCAGAACCATGGATGTAGAAACATGTTATAAAAAGTTGGGGATTATTCGATGATTGGCCTGAACTTGTACCCGTACTGGATGATGCCATCCTTGCCGTCTTCCTTGATCTTGCGGAAAACAGCCTCGACCTTCAAACCATCAACAACTTCAGCAGGATCGATATCAACGACCTGACTAAGCAATTTACAGCCATCCTCAAGCTCGATCAATGCCACCACATAGGGCACATATTTCTGGAAACCAATGGGCGCGTTACTGATAACGGTCCATGTTACTACCACGCCTCTTTCGGCTAGCTTGTATGGCTTGAACTCTGTTGAGCCACAAGTGCAGACAGGTCTCGCTGGGAAGTATTTTGCTCCACACTGGGTGCATTCTTCGCCTTGGAGCCTGTAGCGTGGAACCTCGTTCCTCCAATACCTAGGAACACTCATTCTCCAACCCTCCTTAGCACATTTACTGAGCAAATCGATGCCATCCCACCCATGTTCTGGGCGACGCCTATCTTGGCGCCCTCAACCTGATGATCACCCGCCTTTCCCTGTAGCTGCAAAGCGACCTCAGCTAACTGATAGATGCCTGTAGCTCCCAAGGGATTGCCTCGTGCCTTTAATCCACCGAATGTGTTGATGGGGGTCTTTCCGTCTTTATCCACATCACCATTATTGACCATCTTGGTTCCCTCACCGGTCTTGGCGAGTCCAAGACCCTCGATGCCAAGGATACCATTGATAGTATAATCATCCTGTACCTCAGCCAAGCTGATATCAGATGCCTTGATTCCAGCCATCTTGTAGGCTTTCTCCGCGGCGTCCTTGATTGCCCTCATCTCAAGGGGATCAGTTCTCTGGGCGATACTCGTGTAATCGGTGCTTACTGCTGTCCCCGCGACCTCTACGCCCTCATCATCAGAGGGAACAAGAACCAGTGCAGCGGCTCCATCTCCTATGCCTGAGCACTCCATCATGTGAATGGGATCAGCCTCCATGGGGCTAGCCATAGCCCTCTCGATGCTCATCTTGAACGGGTATTGTGCGTGTTTGCACCCAACTGCGTGTTCATGGCTCTTGACAGCCATCATACAGATCTCCTTCGGGGAGGCGTAGAGGTCCATGTAGAGTCTGTGAATCATGGCCGCGATACCAGTCTTGGTCACACCAGTGTAAGCTGTGTACTCTTGGTCCTCAGCCATGGCGAGACCCGTAGTAACGACATCTGGTAGGATATCACTCATTTTCTCAACACCGGTAACCAGTACCGCGTCACTGTATCCGCTGGCTACTGCTTGCACTGCCTCGTGGAATGCAACGCCTCCGCTGGCTGAGCCTGCCTCGATTCGGGTTGCGGATAGACCCGGTTTTCCCAGCGATTCTGTGAGTATTGTTGCTAGATTGAGCTGGTCCTGCATCAGGGCTGCGCCCATGTTGCTGACATAGACCTTGTCCAGATCACCAATACTAGCATCTTTTATTGCTTTTAATGATGCCTCGGCGAACAAGTCCTGAATTGATCGATCCCAGTATTCTTTGACTTTGATCAAGCCTGTTCCGGCTATCTTTACTTTCCTCATTGGATTATCTGCCCCCTGTGCTTCAGATATGTGGCATAGTCCACGTACTTCTTACGCTCAATAAAACTGGCAAGCTTGGGTCCATCACGTTTCTCGGTTATCGCGTCCTGTACAGTGAAGATGAAGGCATCACTGCCGCTTCCCGAGCCATAACTGACAGCGAATATCTTGTCGTCTGGCTCAGCGATATCAAATGTAGCGGCAAGCCCAACGGGCGTACTACCCGCATAGGTATTACCAATCTTGGGAGATACGAGTCCGGGCTTGATTTGATCCATTGAGAAGCCCAGCATCCTAGCAGCGTTGATGGGGAACTTTGCGTTTGGCTGATGGAACACCGCCCATTTGAAGTCTTCTGGCTTGTATCCTGTTTCTTCTAGTAGTGCTTGTCCTGCGCCTGCGATGTGTTTGAAGTATGCTGGTTGCCCTGTGAACCTGTTTCCGTGGCGTGGATACATCTGTTTCGCTCTTCTCCAGAAGTCTGGTGTATCGGTCACGAAGCTGTATGATGCCTCAAGATAGGCGATGGTATCTGCGCTTCTCTCGGCGAAGATAAAGGCTGCGCCACCACAAGCAGCTGTATACTCCAATGCGTCATGGGGTTTTCCCTGAGCTGTATCAGCGCCGATAGCCATTGCATATTTTTGCATATCACTGCCCACCAAGCCTACACAGGTCTGCATCGCCTCTGTTCCTGCTTTACAGGCGAACTCGTAGTCAGCCGTAGACACTGATGGTGTTGCGCCTATTGCTTCTGCGACTATGGTTCCGCTTGGTTTTACCGCGTATGGCTTGGACTCTGTTCCCACATATACTGCACCGATCTCGCTGGGATTGATCTTTGCTCGCTTTACCGCTTGTTTCGCCGCCTCAACACTTATGGTGATGGTGTCTTCATCAAGGGCGACAACGCTTTTTTCCTCAACAGGTGCCCCGAATCCTCCCCAGACCCGGTTGATCTCTGAGGCTTGCAGTCGATACATTGGGACATATGCACCATATCCAATGATACCAACCTGTCTTCCAGTCTTCAAAGTGATCATCCTATGAATTTAACGAAAAAGACTACAAGGACAATATATAAGACACTCGACATCTGGCGTATCTGAAGACGACAAAAGACGATATTTTAACCTAAATATATGTCTTTGATTGCCTTGAAGGATTTGAGAGTAGCCTTGAGGCTATAAGGTGGCTCAAAGTTTTGGACATATTTCATCCATTCACTTCCAACCACCTGAATTGAATCCGAGTCAATAGACCCTATTCCTCTTTCTGCACTCAACGCGATATGAGGTATTGAAACCGGATCATAACCCATCAACCAGCTGCAGACAGCGTCAACAGAGACCACATTACGCCCCGCTAAAACCAGATTCAGACAAACAGGGTTACCGATAACCGGTCCATTCCCCTCCATACAGTTGATCCCATCGACAATAATCAGGTCATTTCTGATAGTCTCGGCTAGGAAAGGCAGTATCGTGTTGAGGTGCTTGTGGAGCTTGGCTTTCTTTTTCCGTTGAAATACCCCATAGAGGTTCTTGATGCCCAGTGTGACGAGGGTATTGGCACAGGTCTTGATCTTGGGTATGTTGATGAAATAATCAGCGTCTAGGACCGTACGGGGTAGCCTAAGTAAAGTATCAGCTACCTCGTATTCTTGGTAGTCATCGTGGCTGAGGTTGAGAAAATCTACCCCCCAATCATCAAGCAGCGCCATTAATCCTGATTTCTCCATCCTGTGGTCAGCAGTGCCAGAGATATTATCAGACTCAACGATCAAGACATCGTTTCCATTCTCTTGAACCATATCTACAATAGCCTTGATCACTCTGAAATCAGTCAACACTATGCCTTCAGGGTTCTTGGCGTTACAGACATTGGGCTTGATAACCACGGTCTTATCTGGGGCTAATTGGAGCCCACCGATTAATTCTACGCTCTCTCTCACAGCCCTATCGATATCGATTGCCTCGACGAGTGAGACCTTCTCCAACTCTTTCACCTATCCCATCTTATCCGAGACCTTTTTCATGGTTTCCACAATGTTGATCTCGTCATCTACGGTAATCATTGTGGTGGCGTCTTCTTTAACAAGTTGGTAAAAGTGTTGATATTGTTCCTTGAAGCTGGGATGCTTGAACTGTACAAGATCAAGATACCATGTAATACCCTTCTCATTCCAAGTTGTGGTTCGCCCACCAACGGTAATATCGAGCTTGTATGGACCTATCATCAAATCCGTGTACATATCTCCATTTTCACCGGTTACTTGTACACTGAATCTTGGTCTCAGCTTGGTCCAGCTCATGGCAGCGTTGATTGAAACCCCTCTCTCAGTCACTAGCTCTGTATCCAGATTATCACAGACATCATATGTCTTGCACCACCAATGGACCTGACCAATCTCTTTGATGTGACCCACAAGGGGATACAAGACAGCGAGAATATGGGGTAAAACATCTTCAAGCACACCATCCTCCATGGTCTCCCTGAAATCCGTCTGGCTACGATAAGACTTGAGGAGATTCTCGAAAGCCACGTCTACGCCAGAGATCTCCCCTATGACCCCAGTCCGTATACGTTTAATCATCTCTACCAAACTGGGTGTGAAGGCATAATTGTGGGCAGGTAAGACTGTCAAACCTGTTTCCAATTGAACATCTCTGATCTTGTAACAGTCCTCCAAGGTCTCTGCCAAAGGCTTCTCACATACCACATGTTTTCCAGCGTTTAATGCATCCAATACTATGGGTGCATGGAATCTTGGAGGCGTGTTTACAGCTACCGCATCAATATCTGGATCAGACAACAAGTCTCTATAATCTAGATAGGTATCTGGTGAGCCACAGCTTTCCTCTATCTCGCCCATTCTTTCCTCATTTACATCGGATAACGCTGTCACTCTGATCTTGTCGATCTGATCTATGGCTTTAAGGTGAAACATGGATGTGACTCTTCCACAGCCGATTATCCCGAGGCGAAGCATGTGGTTCTCACTAGTATGATTGATTGTAAAAATATTCCTAGACTTAGAGGTCTAAGAATTTACAGAACAGTTGATCTGTAAGTCCTCTTGGCTTCTCTAGGTTCTTTGGCTTGGGTGGGTCTCTGATATTACAGAAGTATTTCCAGTAGAAATATTTCCCGACAGTAACCTCCATCTTGAGCACCTTATGCAGGAACACATCAACATTCCCCATCCAGGCTCTCCCGAGGAAGCTCCCTGCAAAAGCCATTCCAAGTAGGTATGTTGCTATTGCGAGCAGTAATTGAATTGCAGTCGCGATCGTAAACTCCATCTATATCACTAGCGATACACAGCCCGTGGTTGAATAAAAGCTTAACTCAAACCCCTCAAAGCCTCACGATAACCAAACCTGAAACTCACAAACCCACACAAAACAAGCTCAGACCAGTAAGTCGCAAGCCTCGTCAACAGGCTAATAGCCCCAGCAACATGCAAAGGAACCCCAACAACAACTAGAGCACCTGCAAGCCCAGCGTCAACTATCCCAAGCCCACCAGGTATAAGGAAGTTCAGCTGCTGTATAAACTCGATAACCGCGTAGATCAACACTATTACCCAGAAGTTTACAGGCTCATTAAGTGAAATCGATACCATATATGCCGTAATAGCCCCTGTGCTCCAGTGGAACCCGACGAGAAAGAGAGAGATTAGGTTCTCCAAGGGTCTCTTACGCAGGGTCTTGATGGAGTCTTGTATCTCGTTTACAAACTGCTCAAAGCTGTTTAACCCAAACCTTGCGCTGTATATTCTTTTCTGAATCATGCTGTTCAACCACTCTGGACTCCTCTCATAGAGCCACATCATTATCCGGGGGGTAAGAATAACGGCAAACGTGATCATGTTGGAGAGGGCGAACAGGACCGCGAACCAGATAAACCCAGCCTGTATCGGTATATCTGATCCATTTACAAATCTTACAATAATCGCGGCTATGGATATCATCAAGCCAAAACTGATGAAATAATAGACCTTACTCACAATCACAGAGGAGACAGCCTTACCGATATTGCCCCCCTCCTTGTCTCTAATCAGGTAGGCACGAACCAATTCGAATCCTGAGGGGAATGGCAGCATCCAGACAACAAATAGCCCAACAAAGGAAACCTGTATGCTCTCCCAGAGGCTATTCTTGAATCCCAGCCCCTTAAGCAGTATATGCCACGACGCTGATAGAAACACCAGACCCACATAATTCACAGCTATTGCGGCAAGGAACATCAATGGATCAAATCTGCCAACCTCAGTCAGCACAGCGAATGGGTTCGAGTATACGATATAACCTACAAAGAGAGCAACGCCTACTGCCAGGAAAACAAGTCCCCAATTGTCTCTCTTCATAGGTATCTCCCAAAAAAACTGTCCACGGGAATAAAAAATATGGGAGCAAACAAATAAGGGAAAAATAAAGATACTGGTGATGGACAGTTTCGAGGAGTTTCTAGAAGAGAACCGGGACAAGTACATATCCGTCATCACCCCGGGGGGAAACCATGGAGATACGTTGATCCACATGGGGTTAATGAAGAAACTCAAGGAATATGATATCGAATATTCATGTCTAAATCTAGAGACACTATATAGGGATAACCTGCTACTGGGCGCCAAGTATCTAGTTAATATCGGGTTATGGAAGATGGGCTCAAACACTGGATTCAAACTACTGGAACTACCAGAAGAGACAGAACTGATTCTCTTCGAGGGGGGAGGCTATATGAACGATATCTGGTACGGACCGACCCTCCTAAAGCAGGTCATGAAAAGAAGCCCAGCACCCGTAGCAGTAGGACCCCAGAGTTATCTTTTCACAAAGACAAGATTCCATCAATACTTTGAGGATAACCGTCCAATCCATCTATTCTGCCGAGAACCATACAGCCTTGAGCATTTGAAGAAAAAAGGGCTCCCCAGCAACGTGGTTACCTCTGTTTCACCCGAGTTAGCCCTGTATTTGGATGAGGGAGATTTGAGGGAATTCATAACACCACGAGATGGGGGCTATGAGTTGATTGCATTGAGGAATGATAAGGAGTCAGCTTTGGATAGCTCCGCTCGAGATGAAATCATCCAGATGTGTGAGAATCCAATGATATCAGACATCTCTTTAGCAAAAACCATGACTGATTTCGTCTCAACAGTGTATAACGCGGATAATATCTTTACAGACCGGCTTCATGTAGCTATCCTATCCAAGATTCTCGGGAAGAAGGTTACTCTTTTCGGTAACAAGTATCACAAGAACAAGGGAGTATGGGAATACTCGCTGAGAGACAGCGTAGAATATGTTGAGACCGTATAGGGAGTCTTATATCGCAAGAAGTCCTGAAATTAAACATGGTTCGGGTGAGTGAATACCCTTCACTCAGTGTGATAGTACCTGTCCTGAATATGGGTAGAACAATAAGAGCAACGCTTGATTCTCTAATGAAGCTAGATTACCCTAGGGAAAACCTTGAGATAATTGTAGTAGATGGGCAGAGTAAAGATGATACCCGGAAAATAGTCGGAGAATACCCTGTCCTATTGGTCGATCAAGAGGGCAGAGGTCTTAACGCGGCTAGAAATACTGGTATCAAGCACAGTTCTGGTGAGATACTAGCCTACACGGATGGAGACTGTGTGGTACCAAGTAACTGGGCAAAAAAAATTGTGGGAAATTTTGATGATCCTTTCATCGGATTTGTCGGTGGGACCATGGAGGGATATGACCGTAGAAGTGTGCTCAGTAATTATATGGATGAGAGCCTCTTCCAGTCCAAACCTGGGTTCAGGATACGCATAGAGACCACGGACCTAAAACTGATGCAGTTTCCAGCGGGAGCCAACATGGCGTTCCGTAGAAAGGCTTTGGCTAGGGTCAAGTTCTTTGATGAGCATATTACTTATGGGTTTGATGATCTGCAGCCGGTTGAGGCTATGGGGTTCAAGGGCTTCAGGATAGTTTTGGACCCAGAGGTTAGCATACTCCATCAGCACAGGAGCACGTTATGGGAGTTACTAAAGCAGCATTTCAATTATGGGCGAGGAGGCTCATTACTTATTATTCACAAAAGGGCGAGTATTCTCGCTAGCTGGTATGCCGCGTATCTTATCAGCACATTGGCTCTTTTACTGGTCTTTAGCTTCCTTCTCTATATTGGGTTTAAGATTAATCACCCTATGCCGTTTAACCTAGCATATGGGATAATTGGGATCTACTGGGTCCTAAACACGTTATACTATCTTCCCGTGAGTATTCGTTCTGGTAAAATTTGGAAGGTAATTGTTTATCCAGCGTTGGACATATTACGTGGTATAGCCTTCTCCCTTGGTGGACTCTACCAGATGGTTCGGTCACTGATACTGAAAGTGAAAATATAATTGCCCAACTTAACGCTCCGTGATGCAGTAGAAGAAGACCTTGAGGAAATTCATAGGATCGAGTCAAAGCTTTACCCCAAGCCTTGGACATTCAACTTTTTCCGCATAATGTTCCATATGAACAAGGACTTGTTCATCGTTGCGATGGATAACGAGGAAATCATTGGATACACTGTGGGAGAGATAGAGAAAAGGGGAAAGGTGGACAATCTCAGAAAAGCTGGACACGTCATGAACATCGCTATAAAATCCCAGTACCAAGGCATGGGTGTAGGAACCATGCTACTCGATGATATTGAGAATCGTTTCCTCAGTAGGGGTGCTGATATCGCTTATCTTGAGGTTCGTGAGTCCAATATGAGAGCTCAGCAGGTCTACAGGCATAGAGGATATAAGTACGTCAGGACCGCTGAGAATTATTATGGGGATGAGGATGGGTTTATTATGACCAAGGAACTGGATCAATGATCCATAACCCGAATTAACCCTCTTTTTATCTGATAATAGTTTAATGATCTATCAATATTAAGTGAAAGAGGGAAAAAAATGAGGAAAACATGGAAAATTGTAACCAGTATAACGTTATTCTGCCTATTACTCCCAACAAGTGTATATGGGCAGGATTATTCTTCTGATTCGCTCTCACTCAACATCTATTCTGATGGAAGTGTTGATGTTGAATACGTTGTTGAACCCGATACGACCCAAGCACAGGTCAACGTATCACTGATCGGAGAAGGATATCAGGATATATTGGTGGTTGACCCCGATGGGATAATACTTGACTGGGCATTTACCGATGATGGAATCGAGGTTGACTCACTTGGATCGACCTCATTAACCATATCTTATACAATTGACTCCATAACAAACAAGATTGGCTCCCAGTGGTCAATAAGCATAAACTCGGAGATATCGGTACTTTACACCCTTCCCGCGGGGGCAGTACTAGTTGGATTGAACCCTGCGCCAGCAGGAATATCCATTATTGATAATCAAGCAGTAATCACGATGCCTGCAGGCTCTTCAAGCATCTCGTACCTGATTGGAACCACAGGGACCAAGGAACATGCTCTGGTTCTATTAAATACGGCTAGGGCTGATGTGGATGAGGCTCTGGGTGATGGATTAGTTATTGATGAGGCTGAAGGGCTTCTTGTGCAGGCTACTCAGGCATACCAGAATGAACAATACACTCAATCAGAGCAATACTCCACTCTGGCTTCTGAATCAGTAAAAGAAACAGAAGCCAAAGCAGCAGAAGCATTGACAAGCATCAATGCAGCTGAAACGATAATCAATGCCCAGAGAGGTCAGATCGCCTCAGAAACCATTACAGAAGCCGAGAACAAGCTAGATCTCGCTGAAACCCAGTATGAGGCTGGTGACTACTCCGAGACACTACAGAGCGCGGAGGAGGCGTATAGCCTTGTTTTCGATGCTCCAGTTGTTGAGCAGGGTGGAAATATGACATTGTATATCGCTGGGGCGGTTATCGTTGTGATTATTGGGGCTGGTTACTGGTTTATGAGTCAAAGAGGAGAACCAAGCCTCAAGAAACCAGAAACACAGCAACCAACAGTGGACCTTGATATGGTTTTCCGTAAAAACCCACACCTCAGGACCGATGACAAGGCGGTACTACGGTTCCTAGAAGAGACCGGTGGGGCGTTTATCACGGAGGTACGGGAACGTTTTGATATCCCCAAGTCGAGTGCATGGAGGATGGTACGGCGTCTAGAGGAGGATGGCATCATTAATTCATCAAAAGTTGGTCGGGAGACCTATCTCCAGCTAAGGGGGGAGGATGAACTATGAAACTAGGGTTCCAGATGGTTCCCCCGGGTCCCTCTTATCATGTGAATACCTATAGGAATTCAGTGAGTAAAAGAATGAAAAAGCCATTATTCATGCTCTTCACGGCTTTAATCCTAGTCTCAGCCGTTGGATTTACCCTTGTTTACGCTCAGGAAGACCCAGCGCTAGTAGCTGAGAACCTTCTTGACGCCGTAAACGCGAGCAGTATAGAAGTGAATAATCTATTTGATGCATTTATCGCGGGCAATGGAACATTCCCCCAAGAGGATGCTAACGAGGCATTAGCTGAAGCAGAGGCATTATTTGCTGAGGCTCAGACAGCCTTTGAAGCCGGGGAATATGAGGATGCTATCGAGCTATCCACAGAAGCCTTGAACAAGTATGGTGAGGCTTCAGCTGAACTTATAGTTGAAGAGGAACCTGATGACGAACCAGAGGAAGATGAAGCCGAGGAGACTTTTGAGAAACTCGGAGGCTATGAGAGAGCCCTTGATAGGCTTGAAAAGCTTCGTGATATTGCCGCTGATCTCTCTGAGCAGGGAGTAGATGTTACAGAAGCAACTGATATGCTGGATAACGCGGAATCTATCCTAGCCGATATCGGTGCAGCCATTGATCTTGGAGAATTTGAAGGTCTAGAGGCTCTGCTGGAAGAGGCTAACTCCTTGATTGGGCAAGCCACTGGACTACTCCGGAGTAATAGCGGCCAGAAACGAGTGGAGAAGACTGAGCACTTTATCAACCAGACCCGCCATCACTTCGGTCAGCTAGAGACCAAGCTATTCAGAATCATGGCTAAGTACAATATTAGCGGTGAGGATGAGGATGCTATACGTCTCCAATTCCAGGGTTTGAAGGACTCATTGGATGAACTGGAAGGTGATGTCGAGAAGGATAATCTCAAGCAACTTACCAGACGTCTTCAGCACATGGTGAAGGAGTCCAACGAGGTTGGAAAGGAAAATGATGATATCGATGATGATCTTATCGAGAGAGTCAATGATGTCAGCAAGAAAGAATCCAAGCTCAATAGTTACCGTGAACGATTGGAAGCACTAGCTCAACTGGGCTACAATAACAGCGAGGTAGGAGAACTCCTTAGACAAGCAGAACAGCTACTCAACCAAACGCAGAATAGCTTGGATGAGGGCGATGATGAGACCGCTGATGACCTGATTGACGAGGCAGATGATCTTATCGATGAGGCAGATGACCTCCTGGATGATCTAGAGAAACAAAGGAGAAAACACGCCAAAGATGACGAGGATATCCAAGATAAAGTAAGAGAGCTGAAAAGAAAAATCAGCAGATACCGCATAGAAGTACGGAACCGAAACCGTCGAGGAGAAAACACAACAGGGCTAGAAAATAGACTGAATGAGTTGGAAACTGCTCTTGATGATGCCTTGACCGAGGAAGATGTAGAGTTGATCGAGGATCAAATCGATGAGCTTGAAGATTTAATCGATGATGACTCGGATGAGGATAAGGGAAACTCGGGAAATGCTGGGAGAGGCAATGATGACGATGATGAGTCAGAGGAGCCTGAAGAGCCTGAGGATGAAGAAGAGCCAGAGATAACTGGATAATCCCCTTTTTTCTAATTTTTTCTATTAAAACCCACTAGCCTTTATACTTGTACCCTGAGATTCTAGGTATTACAGTGATCAAGTTGAGCGAGATACGTATAGCCATCGCCGGAATAGGAAACAGCGCCTCATCCCTATTACAAGGGATTCAATACTACGCTGATAATGGTGTCAGTCTTGGATTGCTTCATGAGAAGCTAGGTAAATACACTGCGGGAGACATCAAGGTAGTAGCTGCCTTTGATATAGACAAGAACAAGATAGGAAAAGACGTATCAGAGGCAATCTATGCGGATCCAAACAAGGCACCAAGGATAATGGAACTCAAAAAAACAGGGGTAATTGTTCAGATGGGACCCCACCCAGACCATTTGGAGGAAAGCTCAATGAGTCAGGTTCAATTAGCTGAGACACAGCCTGTTGATGTTGGGAAGGTTCTCAAGGAGGCGAGGGCTGACCTGGTGTTAAACCTCATCTCAGGTGGCGCCGATAAAGCAAGCAGGTTATACGCCGAGGCTGCACGTGAAGCAGGATGCGGGTTCATTAACGCTACGCCATCAGGGATAGTGAATGATATCTCCATGGCTTCGGCATTCAAGAAAGCCGGATTGCCGCTGGCAGGGGATGATTTGATGAGTCAGATGGGTGCAACCGCGGTTCATATCGGTTTATTAGAGTTTCTGGATAGTCGTGGTGTGCATATTGAGGAGAGCTACCAGCTTGATGTAGGTGGAGGTAGTGAGTCTATCAATACCCTTGAGAAGACCCGGGATATCAAGAGGACAATCAAGACTGATGCAGTTAAGAAACATATCCCCTATGACTTTGAGCTAGTCTCTGGGTCAGCAGACTTTGTTGATTTTCTCGTAAATGGTCGTGACAGCTTCTTCTATGTCAAGGGGAGTTATTTCGGTGGAGCCGAGTTCACGTTGGATATGAAGCTTAGCACTGAGGACTCACCCAATGCAGGAGCAGTCCTTGTAGACGTAATACGGGGAATGATGATCGCTAAAGAACAAGGAATAGGTGGTCCAGTGGAACCTGTCTGTAGTTATGGCTTCAAGCGTCCACCGAGAAGGTATAAGATGCCCGAAGCCTATAGATTGTTCAAGGAGTTTACTTCTTGAACCTGATATTTGTCCTTGGCACAGCTGGGAGCGGAAAGAGCAGCTTCACAGCAAAGTTCACCCGGTATCTGGAGTTCAACAGGGAAGATGTTATGGCGGTAAACCTTGACCCCGGTTCAATGATCCTCCCATATGCTGCTAACGTTGATGTAAGGGAGTACATCAAAGTAGAGGACCTCATGGAAGAATATGGGCTTGGACCCAATGGTGGGTTGATGCTTGCTCATGATATGATGGCTGGCATCGTTGAGGACCTCAGTAATGATATTGAGGATTTTACACCAGACATTTGTATAGTTGATACACCAGGTCAGATGGAGCTATTCGCTTTCAGGGAGATTGGTGCCCAGATAGCCCAAAACTTGACAGACTCTGAAAAGGGTGTTATCTATATCTTTGATGGCATCCAGTGCAGGGACCCATTGAACTATGTGATGAACATGTTCCTAGCCTCAGCAATCAACACCAAGTTCTTCCTACCCCAATACCACCTCATCAGCAAGATAGACGCATTGGAAGAATACGAGGTAGAAGAGATTGTCAGCTGGAGCGAGGACATGTATGCATTGGAGGAGGCTGTTGACGCAAGGTTGACTGGTTTGAACAGGACCATGAGTCAGGATATGATGGAGATCATAGGCAGGATAGGGTTGGAGTTTGAGCCCATCCCCACAAGCAGCGTTACTAATGATGGGTTCAGCGACCTCTATGCTCATCTGATGATGACATTCACAGATGGGGGCAAGTTCACCCCATAGCTAGAACTGCGCGGTCTCTGCCATTAGCTCGTATCCTATGTTCATGAACTGGGTCTCATAGTCGCGTAGATAATAGATCCCTGTATCTGTGGGAACCCTTCCGTGTCTTAGGTCTATCTCGTTTTCACTCATCTTGTGACAGATATCAGGTATATCCTCGAACATAATATCAGAGACAATTAAGGGGATATGTTCAAGACCATGCTTATCCAGAATATGTCTCCTCATTTTTCCATACTTGTAAATGTTCTTTCCAAGCTTGAGGTTGATGGGATGATGCTCCCAGAATACCCGTTTAAGGGGGAAGAAATCGAAGTGATTTTTCCCGAGCCGGTACTCCATATGCATTTTTCCGGGGGGTATCCCTATGTGTTTGAGGTACCTGTAGCATTGTACCTCTTGGAATGAGTTGAAAAAACGGTTATCGAATACATATCCATTATCCATCTGAGTTGCTATCAAAGAATTTTCACCATTTTGCTTAGAGGGAGAATTAATGGTTTTAATTTGAGGCTTGAAGATGTTGAAAAGACTTGGCGACAGTATTATGCACCTGTATCCTCTAGCTAGATAATAATTGGTGTTATAGTAGTTAATATTTACGCCTTCAGAGTAAATAGTTAAAATAGGTATATGATTGGGGTATAGTAAACGTTCTTTATTTATCTCATCATATTGTTACAAAACAAAATAATTGTGACAAAAGAAGGCGAGGAGCAGTTCTTTTTGATTGAATATCAATAAAAACTATCTATGATCCTATTTTCTCTTCATCTCGAAATCATTAAATGCCCAGCATGCCCATCACTTGGTGATTCAATATGACACTCTACCTAACACAGGATGAGGTCAAGGATGTTCTTGACATGAAAAGCACCCTAGAAGCCGTCGAGGGCGGCTTCAGGGAGATGGGTAACGAAAACATCGAGATGCCCCCAAGAGTATACCTTCACTTTGAAAAAGGCGTTCTAATCGCCATGCCAGCATACATGCCTGGACTCAACGCAGCAGGCACCAAGATAGTGACTGTACACCCGGGAAACAAACAAGCCTATGGGCTTCCAGCGGTTATCGCAAGGATTGTCCTGAATAGCCCAGAAAATGGTGTACCCCTCGCTATAATGGATGGTACATACATCACTGCTCTAAGGACTGGCGCAGCTGGAGCAACAGGCATTAAATATCTGAGCCGAGAGGACAGCAAGGTCGCAGGAGTTTGCGGAACAGGGGTCCAAGGAAGGAGCCAAGTCATGGGGTTGATGGAGGTCAGACCAAACATAGAGAAGGTCAAGGTCTTTGACATTATCCCAGAGGCGATGGAGGCTTTTGCCAAGGAGATGAAGAAGATGTTCCCCAAGGTGGATTTTGTGCCGGTTAAGAGCGCACAGGAAGCCGCTGAAGGCAGCGATATAGTGATCACATGCACACCCAGCCCCAAGGCGTTCCTTGATGGTGCATGGCTCAAGAAGGGAGCCCATGTATCAGCTATCGGAGCAGACACAGGTGCTAAGCGTGAGCTAATGACCAGCGTCATCGAGAAATGTGACAAGCATGTGGTGGACTTTATCCCTCAGGCTTTTGTTGTTGGTGACTTTAAGGTTCCCAAAGAGGAAGGGGTCATCAAGGAGGAGGACATCTACGCTGAGCTTGGTAAGATTGTGGCTGGTAAAAAGAAGGGACGCGAGTCACCTGATGAGGTAACCATGTTCAAGGCAACAGGCTTGGCCATTCAGGACGTGGGTACTGCTAGCAAGGTCTATGAGCTTGCAAAGGCTAAGAAGGTCGGTATGACCCTCGCCTAAACCCATTTTTCTATTATTATCTTTATTCAGCTTTGATAGCTTTCACTGCATGATTCTCGGTTCGTGGATTACACTTTTGTATACATTTGATCCCAATCAGAGGTGTTCTGGGGTTGGATTCAATGAAACCAGCCTGTTTATGACTGGGTTGCGCTACCCCCCCTCCCTTATTAGATTAAAGCAGATAGAATTTTACCGAGATAGATTCCAGATAAACAGAGGAGATTATTCAAAGCAAGGTTACCGATGAACATTAGGTTCTGTTGATCTTCAAGTAGCTTGAATGATTCAAGGCTGAAAGTTGACATGGTGGTGAACGCGCCGAGCAGACCAACTGTGAGAAAGAGTCTGCTTGAATCAGGTAAAGCAAACGCCTTTTCACTGCTATATGTGATGAAGCTGAGGGTGAATGCGCCCAGTATGTTGACCCCGAGGGTGCCGAAAGGGAACCGTGATGAACCCTGTATTGTGCTTGAGAGGAGGAACCTGAATACTGCTCCGATGAATCCTCCTATGCCTACGTAGATTATTGATAGCATTTGATTTCCCTGTTGATGCCCTCTGGTTTTGTGTCACGGGTTTTAAACTTTGGTATTGACCGAAAACAATATATAGTAAATACCATGGTTTCGCGGTAAATACCCTCCTTTTACTCACAGCATCGTTAAATATTGTATAAATGTCGCTTTGAGAAGTTTTTCTCATTATTTGAGAAAAATAAGCCATATTTTGGCTTCTTTTACCAAACAGTTATATAGGATAATTTTATCCTATTCTTAATCTCGTGAGGGGTCTTTTGTCTTCGAAACTACAGAAACAGATTACCTGCACAGAGTGCGGGAATAGTAACCTACTACGAGACTTTGAAACCGGTGAGCTGGTCTGCCAGGCATGCGGTATCGTTGTCTCTTCAACATTACTAGATACAGGTCCAGAGTGGCGTGCATTCGACCAAGAACAACGGGACAAACTCCCAAGAGTTGGAGCCCCGGTAACTTGGACAATCCACGATAAGGGACTCAGCACCACCATTGGGTGGCAGGACCGTGATGCCTCGGGCAGGAAACTCAGCCCGGAGGAGCGTGCAAGGCTCTATAGGCTCAGGAAGTGGCACCGGCGGAGTAAGGTCTCTGATAGCACTCAGAGGAACTTGGCTCATGCCTTGAGTGAGATGAGCAAGATCAGTTACAAGTTGAATCTGCCACGTAACGTTATTGAGACCAGTAGCATGATCTACCGGAGGGCTATCCAGAAGCAGCTTATCAGGGGCAGGACCATCCAGAGCGTGGCTGTCGCATCCATCTATATGGCGTGCAGGCAATGCGGTGTAATCAGGACACTAGAGGATGTTGCTGGAGCAGCAAACATCACCAAAAAGGAAGCAGCTCGAAACTACAGGTTCTTGCTCAGGGAGTTGAAACCCCAAGTACCACAGGTAAATCCACAGGGCTATATCAGCAAGATTGTTAACAAGCTGGCTTTGACCGGTGATACCGAGAGGCTCGCTATGGCTATACTGAATCAGGCATCTGAGATGAAGTTGACGAGTGGTCGTGGTCCTTCAGGTATCGCAGCGGCTTGCATCTATATCAGTAGTCAGATTACTGATGAGCGCAGGACTCAGGGTGAGATCGCCAAGGAGGCTCAGGTCACAGAGGTTACTATTCGTAACAGGTACAAGGAGCTGGCCCAGCGGCTAGACTTTGATGTCAACCTATAATCCTACTGTTTAACAGTACCCAACACTTTCTATACACAATATGTCTGAATCCTACGTAATATTCACGGGTCGGCCAAATGCTGGGAAGAGTTCAATAATCAGGGCATTAACGGGGCTCAAGATAGCGACTGGAAAACGACCTGGTACTACTACTAGGATTAACAAGTATGGGATTGCTCAGGACTTGTTTTTGGTTGATATGCCGGGGTATGGTAAGAAGGTGGATGCTCCCAGGAAGTGGGAGGACAAGACCAAGGACAGCATACTGGATTTTATTGAAGATTATGCGGATCAGATTGTTGCGGCTGTTCATGTGTTGAATATTACGACTTTTATCGAGACCGAGGAGCGGCTTTCAAAGAAGGGTTTCATGAGCATTGATGTTGAGATGGTCCAGTATATCAGGGAGAATACCGGAGAATACCCATTCGTGGCTGCAAACAAGATCGATAAAGGCAGCGACAAGCAAGTAATGGAGAACCTTGAAGCATTCATCTACAGCCTAACAGATGGACAACCAGAAGAGGCAGCAGACTACATTTTTGCCATAAGCGCCAAGAAAAAAATCGGTGTAGGTGAACTCAAGAATCAGTTAGTAAGTAGGTTACAGAAAAATGGGTTTCATAACCCCTTTGAGTTTATCAGGTAACCTATTCTTTGTCTAGCTCGATTGTTTCCTCGACCTCGAGGCTGAAATCATCTTCCTCATAAGTCATATCAGAGTCGAACTGCATATTAGTGGTCTCGTCCTCGTTACAGATCCCCGCCTCGGTTACTGCGATCCTGATCTTTTCCTCAGGCAGGTATGGGCTATCGATTACCTGTACAAGGCGAGTATTCTGTCTGCCCTTTCTGAGGTAGACCCTGTGGGTACATGCGTGTGCCATTACGTGGCCGCCTGCTGGCCTGTTGGGGTCTCCATAGGATGTGTCTGGTTTGGCTTGCACTTGGTTTGTGAGTACTACTGCTAGGTTGAAGGCTTCTGCTACTCGGAGTAGGTTTCCTAGGACACCGCTGATCTTTTGCTGGCGTTCTGCTAGGGTTCCTCTACCTATGTATTCGCCTCTGAAGTGTCCGATCATGCTGTCGACTATGACTAGTTTGATGTCGTGTTCTTGAGCTACTTGGGGGAGGTTCTTGACTAGCATTATCTGGTGGTCGCTGTTGTATGCGCGTGCGATTAAGACGTTGCTGAGGATCTCTTGGGGGTCGTATCCTCTTGCTTCGGCTATCTGGACTATTCGTTCTGGTAGGAAGGTGCCTTCGGTGTCGATGACACAGACTCGTCCACCTAGACCTCCTTCTGCTGTTGGTCGTTGCGCTAGCACGCTGAGAGTATAGCATATCTGGGTCTTTCCGGAGCCGAACTCTCCGATGAACTCGGAGATAACGCCTGTTTCGATTCCGCCGCCCATTATGCGGTCGAACTCATTGGAGCCGGTTCTGCACTTCATCATGTGCTTGCGTGTCTCTAGTAGATCCGTGGCTGAGACAAAGCCTGGGTCTACCTTGAGGCGTGCTAGGGTGTTTACCTTGATGGCTGTGTCGACACCCATTCCGGTTAGTTCTACTATCTCGCGGGGGGGAGTGACTGCGATTGCTTCTAGTGTGACTAACCCGGCTTTGTGTAGCTTCTTGATGGTTGTGCTTGCTACTCCTTCGAGTGTTCCGGCTTCAATTACCTCTCCCATTTGCTCTCAAGCGATTCTGCCTGTTTTTAGCTTATAATGTGAACGCACAGGGTTGCAACGGGGGGAGGTAGGTGAAAGTGGGGTGAAAGTGAAAAGCCCTTAATTTGATAGATATGATGTTTGTGTGATAGCGTTGGTTGACTTAGATTCATTGAAGAAAACTGTGAAAGAGACGGTTGACGAGAAACGTCCTATACTAGAAGACATTGCAAGATATCTCTATGAGAACCCAGAGATAGGAAGCGAGGAGTTCAAGGCATATGCCAAGATAACAAAGATACTGGAAGACAATGGCTTCAACGTGGAGAAAGGGGTCTATGATATGCCCACAGCTTTTGTCGCAAGCTACAAGGGTAAATCAGACGGTCCACGAGTAGCTGTGTTGGCTGAGTATGATGCCCTGCCCGGTGTGGGTCATGGCTGTGGTCATGACTTGATAGCTGCTTCTGCTGTAGGCGCAGGTATTGCAGCTAGCAAAGCGATCGGTGAACTCGTTGGTGAGGTGTTAGTAATTGGTACACCAGCTGAGGAAGGACATGGTCCAAGCGCGGGTAGTAAGGTGATTATGGCAAATAAGGGCATGTTTGATGATATTGATGGCGTTGTGATGCTTCACCCATCCACAAGCTGGGGCGTAGGAAACCAAGCGTTAGGCATCAGCAAGTGTAAGATGGTCTTTAAGGGTCAGACAAGCCACGCTGCAGCTAGCCCACACCTTGGAAAGAACGCTTTGAACGCAGCTACTTTAGCCTATATGGCGACTCATATGCTCAGACAGGAAGCAAAAAGAGATGCAAACCTAGTAATTCATGGTATCATCGAGGAAGGGGGTGAGGCTATGAACATCATTCCTGATCGTGCTGTGCTGGATTTTGGTGTCAGGAGTAGCGATCAAGAGTATCTTGATGAGATGGTGGACAAGGTTGCTCGATGCGGTGAGGGCGCTGCACATGCGATGGGTGTCGAGGTCGAGATTGAGAAGAAAAGGTTCTATGCGAGCAAGAAGCTCAATTACCCTATGGTGAGGACCCTCTGGCAGAACTACAAGGACCTTGGGGCGCCAGTCAAGGATTGGGAGGAGTCTGTGCAGGCGATGCCCATGGCTTCAACAGATTATGGTGATGTCTCACAGAAGACGCCATCAGCAGGCAGCTATATTGGTATAGCGCCACCGGGAACACCGGGACACAGTTTACAGCTGGCTCAAGCCTCTGTAACAAAAGAAGGATTGGAAGCCATGATTGTTGGAACCAAGGCTCTCGGTATGACACTGGTTGAGTTACTCGCTAAACCCGAGATTCTGAAAGAAGCTAAGGAGTATTTCGACTCCCATTAGCTTTCTCGGCTTTTATCATTAGTCTGTTGTTTTCTATTTTCTCGATGTCTCTGAAGCCTGTCTGTTGGAGTTTGTCCCGTAAGTACGAGTATTGATACACTTTGAGCAGGTGTTTATCATAGACCTCTCTGGTATCGTCCCCCTTCTTCATGGTCCAGAGCCACTCAGTTGTCCACGTTCCATCCAAGGGGTTCCAACCACTGCTCTTTGAGCGACGGGTAATCACTAGATCATCAAAGCTTTGAGATTCTTCATCCCATTTTACATGCTTATCTGGGTTAAACCTGTCATAGTCGAAGTTATCAAACAGCAATACTCCTCCCCGTTCAAGGTGAGTATAGAAGCAGTTGAGAGCCTTCTCAACATCTTCATCGCATTGATTGTAGGTGAAGCTGCTTCCAAGGCAGATTATCGCGTTGAATCGCTTATCGATGCGGATCTCCCGCATGTCTTGATTTACTAGTTCACCCTTGACCCTGCCACTGGCGATATTCAACATATCTTGGCTCAAGTCCAGCCCAGTTACATTGTACCCGTTTTCCTCAAGTATCCGCATTAGACGCCCGCTACCGCAAGCCACCTCTAAGACAGTTTTAGCTTGTATCGCTTCAAGGAACGGGGCGACTGCAGCGTAGAACTCCTGATAGTTGAATACTTTACTGTAGAACAGGTCATAGGTTTGTGCTAGCTCATAGTAGAGCTTGTGCTCGGTTTCTCGGAATTAAATCCCTCACTTTCTGCACCAAAGGTAAGATACAGACAGTATTGAAAAAGATACCTCCTAGCCATTGACAGGATTTAAATCAACGATGAAGAAACTCGTCCCTATGAAGGTTGTCTTCATCGAACCCCCCAAAGATATCTGGTTCATCATGGGCGAATATCTCCCACCACCCTATGGGATCATCCAACTGGCAGCATACCTAGAGAAAGAAATCCCAGATATCCAGCTAAGAGTAATAGACTGTAATGCATCCCAAATCGACTGGGACATACTACTGAACCTACTCAAAGAAGAGAACCCAGAAATCATAGCATCCAGCAGCCTAGCCACATGCAATACATACGAGGTAGCGAGAACGCTGCAGACAGCCAAGAAAGCCTGCCCAGAGGCATTAACAGTCACAGGAGGACAACATTTCACATTCACAGCAGATGAATCACTGGGGGCGTACCCTGAGATAGATGTCATAGTTAGGGGGGAGGGGGAGGTAACCTTAACTGAGCTAGTCAAGGCATGGGAGAAAAAATCACCACTCTCCCAAGTCAACGGAATCTCCTATAGAGATGAAAATGGAATACACCATACTCCCGATAGGGCGCTGATCGGGGACCTTGACACTCTCCCGTTTCCAGGATACCACTTCGTAGAAGACGTGGTTCACATGTATAACTTCGCGGCAATGGGTGGAAGAGATGCCCAATACGCTTTAGTTGAAGGAGGAAGAGGGTGTCCCCATAAATGCACCTTCTGCACCCAGTGGCGGCACTGGTGTGGCAAGTGGAGAGTCAAGACCCCGGCTAGGATAGCCGACGAGATGGAATATGTATACAATAAGTTTGGCGGTAGGTTCATCTGGCTCACAGACGACAACTTTGGACCCGGTGAGAGGGCTAAGGCGCTTGCCGAGGAGTTGCTGAAGCGTGATTTCGGTGATGATTTCATGTGGTTTGTCCAGATGCGCTGCGACGATGTCTTGGACATCAAGGACTATCTGCCCTTGATGAGGAAGAGCGGTCTCCAATGGGTCATGATGGGAGTAGAGAGCCCCAATGCAGAGACACTTGAAGAGTACAGGAAAGGCATAGAGCCTAAAATGGCAAACGAGGCAGTGAGGCTGCTGCAGGCTAATGATATCTTCACCCACGCCATGTTCATCATAGGGGATCGAAAAGATACCCATGAGTCCATTGAGGCGCTGAGACAATATGTCTTAGATCTGGATCCTGATTTTGTCATCTATACCGTGCTTACGCCTTTCCCGGGCATAGAGGTATATGATGAGGCAAAGCAGAAGGGCTGGATCGAGGATGATAACCTCTTTCACTATGATATGGCTCACGCCATCATGGGAACAGAGACCATGACCCGAAAAGAAGTGCAGGAAGAACTCCACTTGTGCTACAGGAGCTTTTACGGGAGCTGGAGTCGTAGGATAAGGGGGATCCTCTCAAGTAACGCGTTGAAGAGAAGAATCAACTGGTACATGGCTTGGCAGGGCATCCTAGTCCAGTTGAAAAATCTTGCAGAGATGGTCTAAGGTTCCTGCTTCATAAAGTCGAGACCGCGATATTGTTTTACAGCCTCAAATAGGAACGCGCCAGCGCTGAATAACCCGATGAATAGTGTCACGAGGTCCCGGAAGTCGCCTCTCCATGGCCAGTACATGACATAACTGACCATTAGACCGAGAATTAATGCGCTGTAAATGGTTAATCGTGGTATCAACATACCTCTCAGGAGCAGGAAGCTGCGCAGCGCCTCGATGGATTCTTGGTCATTGATCTTGTATTTGCCATCAAAGTCTGTTTCGATGAGTTTGAGGTCTAGGAGTTTGTTTACATGGTATTGGGCTAAGCTTGGGCTGCTAAAGTCGAGGGCTCTCCAGATATCCCGGACTCCAATGCCATTATCAGCTGTTAGTATGCAGAGATAGACATCAAGGGTCTTGCCGTAGATCCTTTTCGCCTCTCCCATCTTATTCACCTAAATTGATTGCCGCTAGTTCGGATAAGGTCTCAAGGTTATTTATCTTGATCATTCCTTGGCTCATAGTGTAGAGGTTCTCCTCTATGTAGAGGCTACGCTCCACAGAGTATTCGCTATCGAACCAGTAACCACTCTTGAGCAAGTCCAAGTCATCCTCATCCAGATGCGTTACCTGTCCTCTAAGCTCGATACCCTCATGACTGATGTCAAAGACATAGGCGCCCTGATAGGTGAATTCTCCATAGAAGTTATCTGGCACTGATCCAGAGAAATCATCCTCGTCTATTGATGCCTCAAGCACTGGGATAACCAGCAGGTTTCGTGCCCTGCTGAAGAGGAATGCATGGTGATCATATCTAGCTGGGCTAACAGAGCCCCTGTCGCCTATCTCTATCTTGGCTAACTCTCTTGGGTTCTCGACATCGCTAACATCAAAAAGGCTGATCTTTACGCCTTGATGCCACGCAAAATCGCCTTCCTCAGCCTCCTCTGTCTCTTTGCCTATTCCGATGAGGGTGTTCTCGTCATAGGGGTGGAGATAGTCGCTGAACCCGGGTATCTTGAGCTTGCCCAGCACCGTGGGATTCTCCGGGTCGCTGAGGTCTATGGTGAATAATGGGTCTATCTTCTTGAATGTGACCAAGTAGCAGCGTTCGCCCATGAATCGGGCGCTGTATATCTCCTCACCGGGGGCAAGCTTCTCCAAAGTACCCACGATCTCCAACCTTTCATTCATCACATAGACATTGTTTCCAGATGATCCTGTTCTCCAGTTCCTGTCTGTGGTGGCTACCCTGAAGTATCCATTGTGCTCATCCATACTGAACTGATTGAGTATGTAACCGGGGACCGTGCCATTGGCTTTGAATGTGATTGCTCCCTCCTCGATACCTATCTTGGTGATGGTGGTCTCACTGCTCCAGCCTTGACTTGTTAAGTAGAGATTCGTTGGGCTAACATAGATGGTGCTGCCACCGTCAAGAAGGAATGTCTCTGTTGTTAGCTGTGCCTCAGAGTTCTGTATGTTGAGGCTGGCTATTGTGTGGTATTGCATCCAGCCCCGGGTGTTGTTTGGGCACCAAATCTGTATAGGCTCGATATTGGTCCAAGTATCATTCTCCCTAAACCCTGGTAGAATTAACTCATCATCATAAATGTAGGCTGGAGTTGTTATGATATAGTAGAGGTAGTCTCCGATGAGTCTGCTGTTGAGGTAGCTTCCATCCATGCCGAACTCCCTGATTTTCTCTGGGTTTGCTCTGTCAGTTATATCATAGACAGTGACCGTGGTCTCTGGACCATTCTCTTCTGTGGGGTTTTCTCGCATGTAGTAATAGTAGTAGTATTCCTTTGCGGTGAAGACAACGAGACGATCATCGCTTACATAGATATCAGAGACATATTGGGGGAGGGTAATTCGTGCAACTATGCCAGCGTCTTCAGCTGGGTATGCTTTAATGATGATTACTTGATCTCCCTTGGCGTAGTAGATGTATTCTCCGTCGGTTTTTACTACATCTGCCTCATCAACGCCCTCTACTTGCACATTCGTACCAGAGTAGTCATTACTTGGCGCAGTTGCAGAGGCTTCAGCGGAATCCCAGTAAACCTGAACACCATCAGTACCTGCGCTAGGAGTAAGCGAAATGAATTGGTCTCCAATGAAACCTCGACCAGTAACTTTGACTATCCCGTTGGAGCCATAATCAGTGAGATAATCTTTGAGCTCATCGTAGCTCGTGAACCGCCTCATGTTACCAAATATCTGATCAAGGTCACTGGTGGGTACATACACTCCACCCATATTCCAGAGTATTCCACCCAAGGCGCCACCGACAATAAACGCTACAATGGCGAAACTGGTGAGTTTTCGGGTATCAATATTTACTTGCAGTACTGGTAGTCTCATCTTTCATCAAAATACCCCATACACTAAGTGGATATAATCCTAGGGAATTGAACACTCAACAAAATCTGTTCTAAGTTATTGAACAGGGAAACTATTTAGCCACAAATACCCGTATCTTGAGTAGTTTGAATATATTATTCGCCGTATCAAATCCGAGAATACTGGTACACCTGATGGGGATAGTCAGGGCAACCAAGGACAAGGGTCATGATGTCGTAGTCTTCTTTAACGAGGAATCAGTGAAACTCCTAGTCCAATATCCGCTTCTCACGGAACTCAACGTGGAGATGCTAGCCTGCCAGACCACATGCCAATATGCTGGAATCAATGAGGAGGACCTGATTCCAGGAGCCCGAATCACCAGTATGGCTGAGATGGTTATGATGATGGATGAAAAGGACAGGACACTGTTTCTGGGGTGACGGGTATGGGTGAGACGATGCTTATCATGAGGAAACGGTTGATACCGGGAAGCCGTGTAGAGGAGGGTCTCAGGCTCAGCGCGGCGATGTTGGGCATGGATTATCCACCCAACATGGTCTTTGTAGATGATGGTGTAGAGATACTACGCCCAGATGCACTGTACAAGAACAATCTCAAGGACTATTTGATGGTGATATCCGAGATGGCTGGAATCTATGTGTTAGAGGAATCCCTCTTCAACAGAGAACTCACACTGGAAGACCTAGAGCCCAGCATAGATGTAACGGTAATAGACTTAGACGAGTTAGCGGAGATGGCGAAAAAATGCACCATAATCACCAGCTTCTAGGAGGAATATGATGGATACCATAGTCTTGATTAGCCGAGCCCACTCCGAGACCGCCTTCAAACTTGCAAAAGAGATCCATGATGATGGCTCAGGGATTCACATACTCTTCATTGGCAGGGGCACCCACTACCTAAGCAGGGGAGACACATTGAAAGAACTGGAATTCGCTAAGCTCTACACCTTCGAGACCGAGTTTGATAGCCCAAATGAGCAGGTAAGGGCAATAAGCTATCAGGAATTCGTTGAGCTTCTTGAGAAATGTGAGCGAACATTCACTTGGATCTAGTCAATCCACCAGACCCAGCCACGTTTCTCCTTGCTACGTTCCCCGTTGATCAATCCACGTTTACGCAGCCTATTCAGGAACACTATAGTGGTATCGGGGCATCTGAGCTGGAGTTTCTGCATCGCCTCACCCACAGAACGGGTTGTGATGGGCTCACCGGCTTTCCTCAAAATACTGAGAATAGCTTGTACAGCTTCATCATCCTCAAATCTATCTGCCATGGCTACTCAGAGGGATACATGTTTTTATCTTCACCGGAATAAGTCTCACCCATGAAGCTATTTACGGTTGGACCCGTGGCGTGCTATCCTGAAGTGCTTGAATCGATGGGGATGCAGATGATGAGCCACAGGAGCAAAGAGTACAAGGATATCCATTTTGAAACAGTAGAACTATTACAGGAGTTTTTAGAGACAGAGAAGCCAATATTCCTATTCAGTAGCACGGGCACAGGTTTCATGGAAGCCTCAGTACGCAACTGTGTAAAAGAGAAAATGATTGTCTGCGTGAATGGGAGCTTTGGGCAACGATTCGCAGAGGTAGTCATGGCGAATGGAAGGGAAGCTGTGATTATAGAGACCAAGCTTGGAGAGCCTGTTCAGCCAGAGATGATTGAGGCGGTGTTGGAGGCGGAGCCTGAAGTTGAAGCAGTGGCTATTACACACAATGAGACCAGCACTGGTTTAATCAATGATCTGCCAGAGCTCACCAATGTATGTAATGATCATGGTAAACTTGTTTTCGTGGATGGGGTCAGCAGCATGGGTGGCACCGAGCTCAAGGTAGATGAGTGGGGGATAGATATCTGCTTCAGTAGCAGCCAGAAATGTTTCGGGGTACCCCCCGGAATAGGTATTGGATCGGTGAGTCAACGAGTCCTCGATATATCGGCTGAGATGCCCAACAAGGGCTGGTACTTTGATCTCAAGGTATGGGAGAAGAACCACACAAGCAGAAAAGGCACACCCATGACAAGTACCATCCCACAGATAGCAGGACTAAACACAGCCCTCAAGATGGTGGAGCAAATGGGTGGAAAACAAGCATACTTCGACCTATACAAGAAACGCAACACAGCCATCAGGGAAGGCATCAAGAAACATGGAATGGACACATACCCCATGAAAGGATATGAGAGCCCAACAGTAAGCTGTATAGCAGCACCCAAGGGCATGAGCGGACCAGAGGTCTATAATGGTATGCGGGAGCATGGCTTCGAATTGGCTCAGGGATATGGTAAACTGAAGGACTCCACATTCAGGATCGGTAACATGGGGTGGATACCAGATGAGTATATTTCAGAGATGCTAGAAGCTCTTGGAAAAGTAGTATCCTAAATTTATTAATATTTCAAAAAAGGGATTAATCTAAGCCCCAAAACGGAAGGGAAAGGGGCTTAGGTTAACAGTTACTCGTTGCTTTCAGCTGGGACTTGCTTTGAGTAATTAAACTCATAGACTGTTTCGGTTTCTGTGCCTCCACATTTCGGGCATACGACATCCCATTTAGCGGCAAACACTTCCCCACAAGCCTTGCACTTATACTTCATACCCATTTTCACCTCCTATCTTACATAATCCAATACTCACATCATGCTGAACTGGAGCCTGCTTATTGTACCTCATTTGACCACCAGTACCGGTTTCTTGCAGTGGTTCACAACATAATTGCTTATACTCCCCAGTAAGAAGCAAGAGAGACCACTGAGCCCCCTGCTACCAATTATTATTAGATCTATATCCTCATCTTCCGAGGCTTCTACGATTCTTGGCGCAACTGTTCCTTTCTTTAATTGGGTAGCAACAGGGACCGAGGGATACTTCGCTTTCAGCGTTTTTTTAGCTTCATCCAAGACCCCTAAGTGATACGCTGTGAATGTTTTCTCTAGATCGAGACTGAAGTCTCGTCCAAATTGAACATCCCCTAATACCATTGGAGTTGGTGGAGGAACAACAGAAAGAATAGTCAATAACGCACCCCATCTCTGGGCGGAATTTGCGGCATGCTCCAATGCGTTTTTTGATTGATCTGATCCATCGGTTGCGACGAGGATTTTCTTATACAAGGTTGTTACCTCCGAGTGACGATACTGGGAGGAATAGTATATATCTTCAGCAACTATCATTAATACTATTATATACTAGTTCATGTTTTTTGTAAATAAAAATCAACACTTTGTAAACCTGAGGTAAAAAAATGGACAGGAGAAAAATCACCCCACTAGGAAAATACTCAATGGTAGTAACCCTGCCCAAAGACTGGCTAAAAATGAACAGACTCGAAGGCGGCGACCATATATCTCTTGATATCCAAGAAGATGGTTCTTTACTGATCCATTCTAATCTAGAGGAGAAAGAAAAACAGAGCCAGATCATACTCCAAATCAACCCAAACGAAGAAATAGATATGATCCAGCGACGAATAATCGGATGTTACCTGAATGGCTACGACAAGATAATAGTGAAATCACCTAAAAACTTCACCAGAGAACAGCAGGACAGTATTCGCACGATAGTACGATCTCTCTACATGAGAATATTCGAGTCACACGCCAATCAAGTGACACTCCAAGCATTCATGGATGAAAGTCTCGCCTCGGTAACATCAGGCGTCGAGAGAATGCATATCATCACATTCTCAATGGCAAAAGATGTTCTCAACGCCATGAAGAACTGGGATAAGGAGCTAGCCCGGTCCGTGATATCTCTTGAGGAGGATGTTGACCAGTTTCTCTTCTTCCTCACACGGTTATTGAGGATAGCAGTGTATAACCCTTCACTAGCTAGGAAGCTGGAGGTTACCATGGGGGATTGTTTTGATTATCACTTGTTGGTGAATCGCATCGAATATGTGGCTGATTGCCTAGGGGATATCGCGGATGCCCTAATAAAACTACAAGAACATAGAGACATGGTCTCGGAGGAGTTTATGGATAACTTGTTGGAGATGGCTTCATGGGCTACTCATTTCTTTGATCTGGCGGTGGATGGGTTCATGTCAAATAATCTCGATAATACGGGTGAGATAATCAACTATGCGGAGGAGATGATAAAGAGCAATGAGATTATCGAGAAGCTTCATTATTATGGTTCTGAGAAGCAGGTGGTTATTCTCTGTTATATGATCATTGAGAACTTTTTACGTATATTGACATACGCTGCAAATATCGCTGAGATCACGATAGACCGCCACTATAAGCAAATACCATAAAAAAATACCCTTTTTTCTCTCTAGGGTTAGGCTGGCCACTGCCAACCCATGCCACCGTGACGCTGAAGGTATCTTGCGAATATGAACATTGTAATGTAAAAGAAAAATAGTATCAAGCCCTGTGTCAGGCTCTCTGCACCAATCACGAGAAGGGCAAAAAGAAGTATTAATCCAACTGCATACATGATGAGTCTACTTTTTCCTTGTTTAAGGAATGCTTCTTGCTGAATCCGCATCACATGTGGATAATCTATAAAAGGGTATAAATCTTAACCGGGTTAGAGCTTCAGTGATTCATTGATTTCCTTATTTTTTACCCTCATCCAATCGTAGCATTCCCCAATATCAGCGAATATAGTTGATGGGTACTCTACACTGTTTACCGGCTTTTCTCGTTGGTCGATGCACTCGTAGAGAATCTTACCATACTCATCCTGCTTGATGTATACCTGAATGAGTGATCCATCCCATTTTCGTCCACATATATTGCATTTGTACTCAATATTTGATGATGAGTGGGGAGTGGTCTTTTTGCATGTCTTGCAGTAAAGCTCTGTTGATTGGTATGGGAAATCGTAGTGGAGAGCCATAGCCATGATAAACTGCAGGTTGGATATATTCTTACCCAAAACACCCGTGTTTTCCCCTGAAAAAGGGGTTGTATCCGGTAAATAGAGAGGGGGTATATATCTCAGGCACGCATATATTGTATTGTGAGTTCGAACCGAAGATCAAGGCTTATGCGCATCATGGAGATCGAGAGAAGGGTCCATAACATTGAGAATGATCCAAAGTACAGGGCGATGAAACAGAACCTCAAAACCCTAGAGACCAATCCCATAGGTAGCAGGCATGTGCGCATCGGTAAACCAGAGAACCTGAGTAGCATGGTGGAGCTTCGCAGGAATAGCGTGGAGATGGAGGATCTAATCGAACGTTACAAAGAAAACGTCGGTAAATACCAAGTAATAATAGATAAGTTAAATCATGAAAAGAAAATGCTCCAGAAAGAGCTGTTTCCTAGCTAAAGCCATTTTCTTCGTCTAAAGAAGAGAATCATGATGCCTGTGATTATAATCATGAGTCCCCATAGAGCGGGATAGGAATTTCTCCAACCTAATTCAGGCATGTACTGGAAATTCATACCATAAATGCCTGCGAGAAAAGTTAATGGTATGAAAATGGTGCCAATTATTGTGAGTACTTGCATTATTTGATTCATCTTATTGCTTATGCTACTAAGGTAGATGTCCAGCATACCACTTAACAGGTCTCGATGGCGTCAATTACCTGAATCGTATGATCATAGACATCTCTTATGTAGATGCCAGTTGTTTCTTTGAACTGCTTACTACCAAGCCTGTCAAGTCGATTCGCTATGAGTACGCACACGTAAGTATCTAAATGATGCAATCAATAGGAACACAAATGGGATTAAAATTCTAAACTCGCTATAACTGACATCTCCATATTGTTGAGCCAGTACAACGATAATTATCTCAAGAAATCCGCTGATAAAACCACCAACAAATGAAAAAGACGGCTTAAGATCATGAAAAAATGTTGCTCCTGCTAACATTGCACAAAATAATGGAAATAGTGTGTAAACACTAGCGGTAGATTGGAACCAAAAAGGAGCCAAACCACCTACCAAAGATGATAACATACCAGTGTAGAACCAAATAATATTTGGATTTAATTTTGATTTACGCTGAAGTAGGATTCTATCAACGGATAACATCAACGTGGTTAAGAGAAGGGAAACAATGAAAACCCCGGGTATTCTAAAAAACCGGAAATCAGCCTCTTTCATTAAAAAACCTACATACACATCTAATTGATTTCTCAACCAAGAAGCCATGGAATTTGCTGTTATAACTACTAAAAGAGTAAAAGAAAATAGAATATAGGATAAGAGAAAATCAGCATCTGTTTTTTTATATAGATAATTTAACAATTTGTATAATAGTACGTTGATGAATCCGATTGCTATCGATATAATTAGTATGTTTGGATAAGGATTATTTCTCAGGATTTTATAAGAATAATATGATAAAGGATAAGCAAATATATAGAATGAACTAAGAGTGTAGTTTGTTATTTTTGTACTTTTTCTACTTAGTGTGTAACTGTAACTCAATATACCAATAAAACAACCATAGACGAAAGAAGCATAAAGTACACTATTCATTGTTTAATATCCATTTTTATATAATAATTAATAATGTGTTTCTAAATATTATTTATATTCTATGTTTTTTATTTTTTTTAATGCCAAAATTTCAATATGCTTGTTACATGAAACAAGATTCTAAATTTGATATTAATATCCATCTCAAGCGCTGCAACAGGCATCTCCAAGTCCCAGTTCTCTAGAACCTGTTGCTTGATCTCATCTGTATCGCAGATACTATTTTCCCTCAAATTACCAAATAATAAAATTAGAGTGCTGCTTTGTACAACTGCCTCATGGTGTCCCTTGTACACTTGACAGGGTTTCTCGGGTGACAATGGTCTAGCATGGCATTCTCTGACATGATCTCAATATCTTCATCGGAGACTTTCCAATGACTTAGTTTGGAGGAGACATTCAAGGTGGTTAGTAGATGTGCAATAGCGTCTGGCGCATTATTCGCCGTGGCTGTGTTATCTCCTGATAGTTTCTTAGCAATATACTCGTATTTAGCGTGAGTCGCCTCTTCAATCAGGTTGTATCTAATGGCATGTGGCATCATAATGCCGCAAGCTGCACCATGGGGGATATTACATTGGGTTGAAAGTTGGTGAGCAAGACTGTGGACGACGCCTAAACCTTTCATGAACGCCATGGCCCCAAAGCATGATGCCATAGACATATCCATTCTTGGTTTCTGCTGTGAGCCATCATTGTATGCTTTGACAAGACTTTCAGAGATTAGTTGAATACCTTTCTCCGAATAGGCATCACACATTGGACTATAACGATTGATTGCGTATGCCTCAACACTGTGACTTAATGCGTCCAAACCTGTGAAAGCAGTAAGTCCCTTTGGCATCGTGGTTGTCAGCTTGGGGTCAAGTATGACCATAATTGGGAGAAGGTGAACGCTCCCGAGGCTTCGTTTTCTATTGGTTTTATCTGTAATGATTGCACCTCGTGAAACCTCAGTTCCAGTGCCTGATGTCGTAGGAACCGCGATGAGTGGAGGGACATCAGCCGTTATGGGCTTTTGGTTAGGGGTTCCTCTGTAATACTCATGCTGGTCACCTGTGTGATTAGCCATCACAAGTACCCCTTTGGCGGTGTCGATGGGACTGCCTCCGCCGAGGCCTAATATCAGATCACATCCGTTTTCCTTGTAGAGAACCGTAGCTTCATCCACGTTCAAGTATGTAGGGTTTGGTTGAACTTTATCATACACCGTCACTGAGAATGATGCATCCTCTAATGCATCTTGGATCGGTTTGAGCAATCCAGCGTTGACGATGCCGCTGTCTGAAACAATCAGAACATTTCTACCATAGGACTCTGCTCGTTGGGCTATATTTTCTGCCTCGCCCCACCCAAAGTGGATTGCCCGAGGAAAATTATAGGTAATATCGCTCAAAATTTACACACGGTAAGGTAAGCCCTCGGTTTTTTAATGTTTTCTGATAAAAACAATGAATACAATAGAACACTCAAAATCCATAGAAAAACAGAGGCAGACTAAACATAGAAGCTACAATATAGAACTAAAAATATTGATAAATTATAAGGAGTGTTTGAACAGAACATCGATGTCCATCTCAAGCGCCGCAACAGGCATCTCCAAGTCCCAGTTCTCCAAGACCTGTGGCTTGATCTCTCCTGCCCAGCAGAGAACATCCTCACCAAGCTTAGCAACATAACGCCTGCCCTCGATGAAGCAATCCCATCCAGCAGCCTCAACCTCTGCGGTGAGTCCAAGATTCTCCAATATGCTATTCATCAATGCCTTGATGTCGCTGAAGTTTGCCCTAGCGTGACACTGTACAGCAGCTAGTCTTTTCAAGTTCCGTGCCCCAGTCTCCGTGGTTGGGTCAATAACTACTACGTCATCTACCTCGTAGAGGTTCTGGGGATATGGGTGATGCTTGTTAAAGCTCAGTATCTCCATCAAACTTGGGAGAAGATTGTTCCGTAGGCTATCATATGCCTCCATCTTGGGGTTCTCGGTCTCGCAGAGGGGCTCCTCGGGCATCTCCATGCGGGTGAAGAGCTTATCCCGGTTGCTCAACATGAAGGTAACCACCTCGAGCAACCCGTGACCAACCAAGAAGTTTCTGAGGCTCCTGCTGAAGACCTCCAATGGATCTTCCCCTGCCTCGCTGAGTAGAGGCGGGATCTTGGGCTCAAAGTTGTCATAGTCGTGGGCTATGGCAATATCCTCTATCAAGTCGATGGGGTGCATTATATCAGCTCTGTAGCAGGGAACATTAACCTTGATGATATTCCAAACGATCTGGGCGCTATGGCCCATCTTCTCCAGCTCCGCTGCGCTTTCTTCGGGTGTGAAATCAACACCTAGGGTAGCGTTCACATATCTGTTGTCTACCTCCATCTCCCATGGTCTGAGATTTGGGGTTATCAGCACGCTACCGTCAGGGTAATGATTGTGAACCTCATGTATCTCTGCTCCTCTGTCCGCAAGGGTTACACAGATTACGTTGAGTACCTCTGTGATGGCCTTGAGATCGGTGCCTGTGACATCTATGAACAGCTCTGCAGTGAACTCGTTAACCCTTGTGTATTCGCCATTGATGATGGGGGGCATGCTGCATACCATACCTTTGCTGTCGAGGATCATGGGGTACTCCTTGAACCCTTCTACGGTCCAAGCGTACTCCTTGCCTGTCTTCATCTCGGTTAGCATCCAAGTCAAGTCATGTTCTTCTTCCTCTCCAAGGGGCTGGAACATGAACTCTGGTGGCTTTGTGGTGTATGTTACTGGGAACTCGATTGGACTCAGGTCGTGGATGCCGATGGCTACTTTACGGCGTTTCCTACCGTGGGTAACGTGAAGCTTTTCCTGCATCTGTATCAGTGACCGGATGAGTGCATCATCGAATTCAACGTTCTTGATTACTGCTGTAACGAAGTAGGGTCTTACTTCCTGTGTCTTCTGGTCTACGATTACCTTGTAATCTGATGGATGAACAAAGTAGTCTCGTAACCCTGTTTGAGCGCCTGTCCAACTGGAGTAAGCACGTACCAAACCCTCTATGCTGAGCAAGTCAGGTCGGTTTGGGAATACCTCTAGTGCAAATCCATCTTCTGTCTCGCCTTCCCAGCTTGTACCCATCATGGGCAGTCTATCCATAAGCTCCGCTATCTCAACGTCTCTTCCAAGAAGCTGTCTGAAGTCCTCGATATTTACGTCTATAACTGGCATACCAAATTCACCTCGTCCAAAGCTTGGCCCGCCTTAGCAAGCCGATGTCGTTGCTGTATAGTTCCCTGATTGATTCTACCTTGTAGCTCTGCATTACGAGCCTTTCGAAGCCAGGTCCCCAAGCCAACACAGGCACGTCTAAGCCGATTAGGGGTTTAACCACCTCTGGCCTGAACATGCCTGCCCCAAATAACTCCATCCATGCGCCTCTTTCCTCGATCCAGACCTCTGCCTCCATACTCATCTCGGTGTATGGGAAATAGCCTGGTCTGAACCTGAACTTCTCGACGCCTAGTCCCTCCATGTAGGCTTTGAGATAGCCTTTCATGTCTCTGAATGTGACGCCTTCACCGATTACTATGCCGTCTGTCTGGTAGAATTCGGCTAGATGGTTCCAGTCGATTGTCTCGTTTCTGAAGACCCTGCCTACGCTGAAGAACTTCCCCGGGAGGTCTTCTGGCTTGAGTTTGGCTATCTGGTTGACGCTGAGGCTGGTTGTGTGGGTTCTCAGGACTGTTCTGGCTGCGAACTCTGGGTCCCAATCGTACTGCCAGCCCTTGCTACCTGTGGTCCAGCCGTTCTCGTGGGTAAGCTTGACACGTTCCACCATCTCGGGGTCAGGCAGATGTCCCTTGTATGGGGTCTTCATGTAGAATGTATCCGCCAAGTCTCGCGCGGGGTGGTCTTGAGGCTGATAGAGTGCGTCAAAGTTCCAGAAATTTAGCTCAAGGTACTCGCCTTTCATCTCCTTGAATCCTAGCTCGACCCAGAAGCGTCTGATATAATCGATTACTTGGCTGACAAAGTGACGCTTGCCTGGTTGTGTGTTTGGTACTGGAAGTGTAACGTCATATGTTTGGAACCTTGCACCTTTCCAGTTACCCGTTAATAGCATCTCGGGGGTTAATTGTGTAATAATTCTCTCCGACTCGATGGAGTCCAACTCGGGTAATACCTGTTTACCGAAATCAGTGATGGCTACATATCTTGTGACTGTCTCCGATTCCTTAACCAGTTTACGCTTGATCAACTGATCCAATACATCTAGCTCGGATTCACCGAACCCTTTGGCGTCTAATCTTCCACCGGATTTGAGCTTTGTTATCAGCTTCTCCTCAAGGGTCTCGCCCACTGATTTTCCTTTCTCAGTGATGCTGAGTACGCCCTTGTCTATGTCAGCCCAGCCGTTTCTTCTAACCCAAGCCAAGGCGATGTTCATACCTTCGAGGCTCTTCTGCAACTCACCGATTGCCTTGGGGCCAGTCCTCAACTGGTTCAACAGGTTCTTTTCCGGCAAGCCGTTTTCCGAGTAGACGTCTCCCTCGTCGGTGAGGGCAAAAAACTGTGAGACCTCTTCATTAAACACTACGACGCCTTTGGTGGCCGCCCAATCTGACGCTTTCTCTACGGCGTCCTTCCCTAACCCTGTCTGTTGGGCTAGTTTTTCGGTGGTTGCTGTACTCTCTGTGCTTAGTGCGTGGAGTACTTTGCGTTCGTTTTCATGTAGCATCTGTGCTACTTCTGTTGGTTTCATAGGTCTCACTAACCTACTCCATACAGTCAATAGGTGATTTAAATATTGACTGAATATCCGGGCTGTTATTCGAGTGTATTAGAAGTTAGATTAGTGATTGGAGATACATTGTTCTTTTTAACAAGGGGAAGAGACAATAAAATATGAAAAAAAGGCAACTCCTAATCATACTAGGCACAATAGTCGTAATAGCAGCAGGATATTTCGGGTATAACTATACACAAGATTACATGTTAGCTAGAGGGTATGCTAAATCAGATAGCATAGCGGCAGAGGTCAACCCATTAATTGTGGATGCCAATACAAGGTTCGCGTTGGACCTTTTTGAGGTATTGTGCGAGGAGTCTCTTGACTCGAATGTCTTCATCTCGCCTTTGAGTATCAGCACCGCTTTGACTATGGCTTATTCAGGTTCAGATGGGTCCACAGAAGAGGCTATGAGAACTACCCTAGGATACGGGACCCTTACTACAGAAGAGATAGAGGCTGGCTATGAGGGGCTATTGACAAGCCTTGATGGAGTTGACAGGGCTGTCACGTTGAGTATCGCTAACTCTGTCTGGGTTAAAGATGATTTTGATACTCAGGTACATGATGAATACAAGGATGTCTTGGAGACTCAGTACAAGAGCGAGTATTTTGCCCGAGAATTCAATCAGGGCACACTTGACGAGTTAAATGGATGGGTAAGCGATAACACCGAGAAAAAGATCGATAAAATCCTCGACGAGATCAGCCCAGAGAACGTGATGTTTCTGTTGAACGCCATATACTTCAAGGCAGACTGGACCAACCAGTTCAAGGAAAGCAATACCCAGAAACGAGACTTCTACCTAGCAGACGAAACCACCGTCCAAGTAGACACCATGTCACAGGAAGAGAAATTCAAGTACATCAAGGGAGACAACTATGCGGCAGCCAGATTGCCCTATGGCAGAGAACAGGTTGCCATGTATGTCTTCCTTCCTGACCCAGATTATAGTTTGGATGGCTTCATGGAGACCCTTGACCCGGAGATGCTTGATGAGATAATAGGCGATATGTACAGCGTCTCTGAGTTGAAGCTCCGTTTACCGAAATTCAAGTTTGAATACGGTAAGAAGAGACTCAATCAGGCACTAATAGACCTAGGGATGGGAGTAGCCTTCGATCCAGACATGGCTAATCTGAGCAAGATAGCAGACGTAGACCCCAACAATCTGTACATTGATTTCGTAGACCACAAGGCACTCATCGAGGTAGATGAAGAGGGAACCGTTGCGGCAGCAGTCACAAACGTAGGTATCAGCCTTACCAGTGCTCCAGTATCACAGACAACATTCTACGTGAACAGAGCATTCTTCTTCATCATAAGAGATGACCGAACAGGCACAATTCTATTCATGGGACAGATAATGAACCCCCTAATAGAAAGCGGCGAATAGACGTTTAATGGAAAAAGTCTGTGAGTTTTCTCTGGGTTAGGGTATGCTTGAGTAGGGGTCCTGTTTCTATCCAGCGTTCTATTGGTATGCTGAGCCTGCTCATAGTATAATCCAGTGCTTCGTTCATTGTCTCGAATTTTCTGGGCTCTTGCTTCATGGCGTTCCTGCAGTTTTCACGTACCTGCCAGACGCCCACAGGCAGGATATAGTCTGGGTAGGCTTCCCTGAAGATGAATACCTTGGCTTGTCTTTTTCGTTCTTCCAGTTGTTCTAGGACGGCTAGTTTACCGCTGTAGTAGCATCCTCCCATGGATGCGTATTTGCTTCTTCCCTTGTATGGTTCCCAGTCTGTTACTATTGCTACTTGTTCCTCGTCTGGGTTCCATAGGGTTCTTGGGTACCATGCCTCGTATGCCTCGTAGCACCATGCGTCAGGCATCAAGAGTATCTCAAACCTGTTCCCAATATAGTTGGACTCATAGACCTCAAAGTGGTTCAGCAGGGGATAGTCCTTGATCTTCTTCGTAAGATACTTGCCCAACAGATCATCTACTGCTGTAATACTCCAACGGGTAGGAACCAGTCTACGGTTCTTCTCTATCCCAAAGTTACCCATACTAAATGCACGCATGATATTGCTGAGGGGTATATCGTTCTCGAATAGCTTGATGGTGGCTGGTGCAGCCTTCATATCAGTATCATAATGGTATTTCTCCATGTACCTGTTCCACTTGATGTAACCGATATCCACGTTCTCAAGGGGAGCAGTAGGACCTATTGGTTGGATATCGCCATTCATGTAGAAACGCTTGGTGGGCTTCTTGGTGAGTTTCATCTCGGTCTCCACATAATGCTCTGCAAGGCTCAGTTCACGGGTCTGATCCAATAACTTTCCAGCCTTCCAAGGCTTCCTCACATTAACAGGCGTCATCCCTCTGATGAGCTGGCTCCGGTAGCCTATGATCTCGTCAATACTCTTCCCAAACCACTGCTCTGGGGCGTCCAGAATCTCGGTGTTACCATAAAAAGTAGGGGACAACGGACCAATCTGGACATACGGATAGCCGAATCTTCCAACAAATACACTAGGTGGACTGCTCCCATCAATCTCGGTTCCTTTTATGCTCTGGAACATTGAGGTGAATGCGCCCAGACGTGCCATGATGGGGCATGTGGTCTTTCCGCACAGCATCTTTCCTCCCTTGCATACACTGCAGAGGCTCTGGCTGGGTGCTTGTAGTTTGAGCATGTCTCTTGTTACGTCGAGGCTGGATGCTACGTGTGGGTCGCCTTCTACCATGTCTCGTACCCACTTGTTTTGTGGCTTGAATTTGTTGGTGATGCGCTTCCCCATCGGGTGTAGATTGTAGTGGGTCTGTTAAAATAGTTAAGGTAGAAAGGTTATAGGAGAGTAGAGTGAAAATGGCGATAATAGTAGAAGATATCACATTCAAGAGCAATAACCTGAGCCTCAAGGGAAGAATCTACAGACCAGCAAAAGAAGGAAAACATCCTGCAGTAGCTATCTGCCACGGATACCCAGGGGACACAAAGCACATGGACCTAGCAGAAGAACTAGCCCTAAACGGAATAGTTACACTTGTATTCTATTATCAGGGAGCATGGGGCAGCGAAGGAACCTACAGGTTCTCAAACCTTACTCCTAGTACTGTTGATGCAGTAAGCTATCTGAAATCCTTGAGCTATGTTGACTCTGAGAGGGTTGGACTCGTTTCTCATAGTATGGGCGCTATCCCACTGACAAATGTCATGAGCAGAGATAAAACCATCAAGACAGGTGTACTGATGTCACCAGCCTCAGATATATCCAAGTGGCTTACAAAAGAAGTGTTGGACAATATTTTCCCTATGTTTCTCGGTATAGCGGAGGGAAAACTAGCCTATGGAATAGAGGAAGAATACAAGAAAGACATGAGTAAAGCCGCTAGTGACCTGAACCCCATGGACAAGGTAGCTTCAATCGAAGCACCCATTATGATAACGGTAGCCTCGGCAGACAAACTGGCGCCCCCAGAGGACAGCAAAGCACTCTACGAGAAGGCAACCGCACCCAAGAAATGGGTGATAATCGATGGCGCAGACCACGATTATACTGAGCACAGAACGGTTCTTCAGGAAAAAGTATTGGGGTGGCTCAGAGAGCAACTATAGGATGGTCATGGACTCGATATCCCTTGGATAATATGTGATCCACTCGCATCCATCCTCGGTCACAACCAAAGTATCGCTATGCCTGAACCCAGAATAACCAAGCTCATAGATACCGGGCTCAATACTCACCACCATACCCGGCTCAAGAGGCATAGGATTCCCCTGATCCAGATAAGGAGGCTCATGCCCCAGCAACCCGATACCATGCCCAGTGTGGTGTTTAACCAGTTCCCAGTAACCAGCGTCCTTGAAGACCTTGTTAGCAGCCCTGTCCACATCAGCGCAGGTATTTCCCGGTTTTAGTGCTTCTGCTGCTGCTTCCTGTGCATTGCACATGGTATTGAACATCTTCTCCATCTTGGGTGTGGGTTCACCGATTATCATGGTGCGTTCAAGCTCGCTACCATAACCTCCGATATCAGCACCTGCACCAGTCACAAGAACATCACCGTCCTTGAGAGGTCGATTCAGGTCAATGCTGTGGGGTACTGCTGATTTCCAGCCTACCTGCCCTCTGAATCCCGCGCCAACAGCCCTGCCCTTGATGGACTCATAACCAGACCCCAAAGTTTTCTTCATTACAGATGTAGCTTCCAGAGTCGCTAGAAGCCTGACCTCCATATCATAGAGTCCGGGACGAGTGTATTCCTGAAGATATGTATGAGCTAGGTTACCCCATTTGGCTGATTCCTTGATAAGCTCGATCTCCTCACTGCTCTTCAACAACTTGATATCCCAGAGATACTGGCCATCCGCAACAAGCTCAGCGTCCTTCATCAACTCATTCAACTTGGGGCCAACATACCCCATGGTTCCCCCTGCACCCGCAGGGTTATCAGTGCCTATCTTGGCCTTACCGTATCCGATCTCTGTGATCCATTCAGCGAAGCGCTCCATGGGGTGCTTCTCACCCGGATAATCCAGATACGTGTAGCATTCTCCTATGAGTGGGGTCTGTAGGCGTAGATGGTCTGACTCCAGTAGTGGCCCCAAGAAGACCGGTTTTCCATCGGGTTCAACAAGCAACGCTGCTGGTCTCTCGGTTACCATGTGGTAGAAGTGACTGAAGTAGAAGATGCTCACTCCACTAGTTATTAGATAAGCATCAAAGCTCTCTTCCCTCATATGGGTCCTGAGTTTCTCAAGCCTATTCCCATACTCTTTCCAACTAATCCTAAGTTTCGGCAATTCCTATCAGAAAAACTTGGTCTAATAGGGTTAAAACACCATCGACTAACTTGACTCACGCAGATATGAAAATTGGAAGTTACTAACTACCTGTTTCATCTGAGTATGCTCCTCTTGTTCTATGAATGGTTCAAGCTTCTCAATAATCATGCTTGTCGTGTCTATCGCGAGACGTGCCTTTTGTAGGTCTTTTTCTGGTTCTTCTCCTTCTTTGACTTGTACTCCTAGGTATTGTAGGGATTTCGTGCTGAGAACACCGATGAAGAACCTCAGGATTGACTCGATCTCAAGGTTCAGTAGCTCTAAGTGTTGAAACTCATCAGACATAAGTTATCTGGGGCACTCTATTTTATACAGTTATCGGGTATTCTAATTATTATGTTAAATCTAATATAACGCAACACCTTTTATAGTACCATTGTAGCGATAGGATAAGTAGTTCGTGTCTCCTTTCTCCACTTTAGGGCCGAGCTACTTATTCTAAGCAATTTTTAGATATTTGAAAACGGGGAAATCGATGATAGTAGTTTCGGCTGCGTTTCGTTTGAGGTATTCATTAAAGTAATTCCAACCGACAAGTCCATCACCAACCTCGGGTTCAAGACAGTAAAAAGCCACGTTGGCTAATGGCTGAGCCATGTCTACCATGTAACTTCCGGCTGGGTATGTTTTCTCAGTCTTCACCCAGTCTCCTTTGAGTTCAGTCATCTCGTAGAGCCTTATCCAGCCCTTCTCTATTTCACAAAATTCGGTTATTACGAATTTATAGCCCTCAAAGATGGTTGGCGCTTCTATCTGGGATACTTGTACGCCGTGGTCCCGCAACTTCTCAGCTACATTTTTTAGTGCCTCGTCGAAGACGTATCCTCTTGGCACGATGCTGTCTTTTGTGCCGACTTGTTTGGTCAGGTCCTTGACGCCCTCGATTAGTGGGGGTTCTCCTTCCCCGATCCAGTGAAGCATGATGCTGGTTCCAGGAATATACTCTTCTTTTCGAGATGGATAGGCGTAGAGGTTGCATGGTTCTTCTTGTTCAGCGTATTCGCCTTCAACCCAGTTTCTAAGCTCCCCAAGTGAAGCTTTCTCAATTATCCGCTGGATCGTGTTCTCGTCTGCTTCTCTACATACTCGCTGCATCTCTAAGCCATGATTGTATGAATATTCGAGTAGACAGTGAACAAAGGCATAACTGGCGTAAATTCGCTTCTCAAAACCAACATGTCCCGGTGTCTCGGTGAGTACGCTCATACGGTTCCTGAGCCCAACAGCGTTCACAATGAACTTGGCCTCAACACTATACCCCCCTTTGACTGGGTCCCAGTCCTCAGGAGGCCACTTCTCCCAGTCAAAATCCGCGTGGGTAAAGAACATGCACCCATATTTCCTTTCAGCAAGTTCCTTGATAGCAGATAGCAGAGTATATTGTGTATACTCTCTTGGGGCTGGGTGGGCTGTTGGTGTATAACTTGGGGCGTAGAGTATGCTGTATCCATGCTGGACTCTTCCCATGCTGTGGAGGTCTAGGAAGATTGTTGGGTCCCACCTGTTGAGGACGTTTCTGTATAAGCCTTGCATGTTCAGTGTCTTCATCTTGATGGCGTCCCTGTTCACATCCTCATCCATGGCGTTGTGCCTGATGCTCTGGATGTGGGGTGTGCCGCTGAAGGTGCTGGTATTTTTTACCTCCCACGCCTCGTTGCCATCAGGGTTAAAATCTGGAGCTAGCAGTATGATGAGCTTCTCCAAGAGCCCGCTATGTTTCCCGAGGGCGATGTCTCGCATAAGCATCAGTACGGCTTCTTTTCCCTCAGCCTCAGAGGGATGGATATTTCCCTGTATGTAGACAATGGTTTTCCCTGTTTCTCGTGCTTCTTCTGGTGTGGTTACTCTTGGATTGCTGAGTATAACCAGCGGCGCTACTCTTCTGAGGTCGCTGATGAATAAACGCTCAATGTGCATGTATTCGCTGTTCCAGGCTAGCTTGGAGATAAACTCAAGCATCTGCATGTGGGTTGCGGTTCTGGTGTAGCCTGTTTTCTCTGGTATTGTGTTGAATTCTGTGCTCCAGTCTCCGTTCCAGTTCGCTGGAACCTCTTTATCCCAGTATATCTCGCCCATAACTAGTCTGAACACTGTTAGACTGTCAGATATTTAACGCTAGACAAATATGAGAAGCCGCTTTTCTCTTTGTTCGACCCGTTTTACGTTATAATTCATGTTTTGGAGGCTATTTGTGATAAAAGATACGTCCTCGGGCTCCAGAACTGGCTCCGTATCAGCCTTGATCAGGAAAACAGGTGTATCTGGGTCAAAGACATCTATCTTACGTCGCTTAACCACAGACAAATCATGGCTATCCACACCAATATGACGTAGGGCGCCCGCCATTAACCGTGCTAGCTCTTTTCTCCTTTCTTCAAGCATCTCGTTGACTGTTTGATCATGGGGAGAATACATGGTTACTCGCACAGGTGGTTACGTCTCTTAAGCTCGGCGTTAATCTCTTGGATCTGCTCAAGGGTTAAGTCGATTTTATGTTGCTCTTTGAGCTTTTTCTTTATCTCGGTTACTGAATCCGTATCCTCTGAGACTTTTGGTACGATGTTGCACATGTCCTCTACAAAGTTCCATGGGAAGACCACCCAGCGCCAAGTGATTATATCGCCATAATAGTCTGGTGTGAATTTGCTCCCATCTATGTGTCTGAGTGCTGCTGTCTTGATACTGGCTGGGTTCTTGGATTGGACATAGTCCACTGCGACCATCATACTCTCACCAGTATCAGTGATATCATCTACAACCAGTACATTGCGACCCGTGAGATCAATATCAAAGGGATACTTGATCTGAGCCTTCCCATCTGGGGTAGCGGTTACACCCCAATGCTCAACCTTCAAAGAGACAAGATCCTTAACACCGATATAATCGCAGAGAACCCTGCTTAGAACCCATCCGCCTCTGGCTAGTCCAACCATGAAATCGGGGTTGAATTCGCTCTCATTTATCTTCTTGGCGACTTTTTTCGCTAGGTTATCAAAGAGGTCCCAGCTCATCAGTTCGCATTCGAAAGCATCAGACATAACACACCAACATCAACCTTTCCGGGTTTAATGTTTTTGAAAAAATGGGAATATGTTAGTGAGATTAATTTAATCCTAAGAGTTTTTCAGGATTGGATTTTACCATCTTGGATACATCATCGGGAGATATACCTAGATCAAGAAGACACGCGATAAACTCCCTCAACCCCTCAACAGGAGTAGGCAATGTATAGACGCCGAAATCAGTGCAAATTATGCAGTGTTCAGCTCCTAGCTCATCGATCTGTTCCGCGACTAGCTTTACTCCTCCAGAGACCTCTCCACTCATGCCCTCATCGATACTGGCGTATTCCCGTTCAACATAGTAGTGGGTCTTGGGGATAGTGGTGGTGTGGGTGAATGCAGCGAGAGTATATTCGATATAGGCGCCTTTGTCCGCCATATACTTGAGTTGATCCATTGAGGCTTCCTTGACAACAGCGCTTGAGACTATGGTTTTTTTTATCCCATATTCCTCGGCTAGTTCAACCAGTCTTACGCCCTCATCGACACTGGTGTGCCCAGTAACCATGTAGATGTGGGGATTCGAGGCGATAAGCCGTAATATCTCGTCGAGGTTCTCTCCGGGGGCTTCATCAACTGGGATCTTGATACACATATCCAGTTCTTTCTGGAACTCGGGGTACAATTCGCTTAGGGGTTTGAACTCGCCGTCTAGCAATCGTCCTTCTCTTGCAGCCTGATAGTAGGTGCTGTGGGCTCCGAAGCTGATGTATTTGGCTCCATCACCATAGTGAATGGCGGTCTTGACTGCTCTGGGGTTCATTCCGCCATAGACGGTGTTGAGGATTAATCCTCCGTATACCTTGAAGTCGGGAACTACTCGGTTTACGAGCCATGCGGTCCCGTTGCTCATCTCAAAGACGTCCATGTATACGATGCTCTGCATGCCAACATCTCTGGCTTGTATTGCTGCTTGGAATGGGTCAACCCTGCGGGGGCTGCTGAATATATGGGGTCCAGCGTGAACGTGGATATCAATCGCGCCCTTCAGTAAAGCCTCGGTTTGTTCAAGGCTCCGTCCGGGGGGTAGGAACTTGTCCATCAATTTTATTCAGAAAAATACTGACATCTATGCCTTTTAGAGTATTGTATTTAGTGATAAACTGTAAACCTATAAACAAGAAACACCATCAATCTTTGAAAGATATGGTCACATGCCCTAGCTGCGGAGAAGAAAACAGGAAAGAGGCAATATACTGTCGGAAATGTGGAGAAAGACTTCAGACCAGTATGTATGTTAAACGCAAAGAGCCTTGGGGAATAGTACACATAGGTGTATTGCTTATTTCGGTGATTTTGTTGATTACAGCTTTTGGGTTGATAATGGGAGGCACATCCCTCAGAGGTATCCAAGAGATCATGACCGATCAGGATGGCTTCATAACGAGCAACACAAAGAGGATCCAAGTACCTAGCTACGGGATTCTTGTTGAGGATATGGATTTTGACATCGATCCACTGGCGTGGAGATGGTTCGAGACCAGAGGAGGTTTTCTACGATTCAAGGTAACCACTGAGGGCAATGATCCTGGAAAAGAGATATTCATAGGGGTTGCCCGGGTTCAGGACGCCTACAATTACATTGAGCCCATAGAGTATCACGAGATTGTGGATATGGATCTAGGGTGGGAGAAATTTGATCATGGAACAACAGAACCACAGTTCATACTGCATCAGGGAGACGCTCCATCAGCACCCCCTACAATACATAGTTTCTGGATAGTGCAGGGATCAGATTCAGACACCCAGACACTCACATGGGAGCCAGAGGCAGGTAACTATTATATGGTTATGATGAATGCTGACGGCTCAGCGGGAGTAGATGCTGATGTACGGATAGGTGTAGAGATTCCCTTCTTCGGGGGTATTGGGAATATCCTGTTGACCGCTGGGATAGTTGTGGGTGCATTCGGTGTATTGATGCTTTATTTCACCATCCGGAGAAATTAACCCTAAACCTTTTTCAAGAGCAACACGATGATGGTGTAAGAAGCAACGCATACGGAACGGTGAATAAAATGGAAAAAGACTACAAATCAATGCTGAAACGCGCATACGAACAGCTACCAGAGCAACTTGAAGAGCAAGACAGGTTCCAAGTCCCCAGAGCAAGGGTCACACGTCAGGGAAGACGAAGCGTTATTATGAACTTTAGCGATATAGCGGCGGCGCTCCAGAGAAGCCCAGAACATCTACTAAAGTTCTTATTGAAGGAGACGGCTACGCGTGGAAACTTTGATGGCACGAGGGTAGTGTTTCAGGGTAGGTTCAATCAGGATAGCATCCAGAACTTGATCGAGATTTACACCAACAAGTATGTCATCTGTCCAGTATGTGGACGCCCAGACACAAATGTGGTAAGGGATAAGAGATTGTCTTTCCTTCAGTGTGATGCCTGTGGCGCTAGAAGCAGCATAGGAAAGAACTAGGTTGAGCAAGGTCTACGTCAAGACAGTGACCCAAGGGAGGGATAGGCTTGTCGCGGTATGCGATGAGGAGATCCTAGGCAAGACATTGGAGGGTGGAAAGGTGCCCTTCAAGGTTAGTGAGGGATTCTATAAGGGGACACTGGGTGAGGTAGACGAAGCGATAGCCGCTATGAAGCAGGCTACTATTTGTAATCTTGTGGGGAAGAAGATCGTTGAGGCTGCGATTGATTGTAATATGGTGCATGAACGTGCTGTCATTTATTTCGGTGACATCCCTCACGCCCAGATTGTGAAGCTTTAGACCTGTTTTAGCTGGACGCCTTCTGGGGTGTTTTTGAGTATCCCTCTTTCAATGAGGTATTCGATGCTGTTCTCTGTCTCGCTGGGGCTGAATCCTCTTCGGGTCATCTCTGTGGTTAGCCAGCTTGGCTGGTATACGAAGCCGGGTATCTTGATGGTGTTGATGATTTGTTTGCTACAAGCTCTGATGCGTACCTCGTTGCTCATCTTGGGTCCATTGATTGTCTCGATCCTTGTTGTGAGTGGGCTTGCTGCGATGCCTAGTCTTTTTCGTACGTGGTTGTGGAAGTCTTTTGTCATGTTGCCGCCGTGGAATGTCAGTACTCGTTTGGGTTTGCATTTTCTTATGTGACTCATTAATCCCCGGTAATCAGCGTGATCACTCAATGGAAACGCTATGCGTTTTCGACCCATTATGGCTGCCCAGCCTGATGCTAATGCTATGTCTAATTTTTCCCACTTGGGTTTGCTTCCTTTGGGAGTTATGAGGGCGCATTTTCCTGATTCCAGTAACTCCTTGCCTTCATCGCTCTCTGAGTCTACAGAGTCGAGGTTGTATCCGTTCTTGCGGTAGAGGTCTGTTACTCTTGTGGCGGATTTGTTGGTTACCACTGGGAGGTTTGTATACTGGTTGAGTATGCTGATGACCTCCTGAGCGTTTCCTATGCTGTCTGTCTTGAATGCAGGGATTCTTCCATTAAGCACGGTGTTTACTGCCCACTGATAGACCTCGACTGCTATATCTTCTCTTTTGGGGAACTGGAACATGGGAGACCCAAAGGTGGTCTCGATAACCAATATATCGCAATCAACTGGTGTCGCGGGGTCCATGGTGAAGGTCTCTTCTGTGTAGAGATCGCCTGTGTAGAGTACGGTGCCTTCTGGTGTGTTTACCTCGAATTGTACGCTTCCCAGTACGTGCCCGCTATTATGAACATTGACTTCTATATCGTCCAGTTTGATCTTGTCGCCGATCTTTATCTTTTTTAATCCATCTAGTTTTTTCCAGCCCATGGAGTTGAGCAGGTCATAGGTCTCTTGCGTGGCGTATTTTTCGCGTTCAGGGTGTTTGAATGCTGAGGCGTGGTCGGCGTGGGCGTGGGATACGAAGGTTGGGAAACTGTGGGTGTTTCGTGTGGGGTCCAGCATTACTCCTTGGTCTCCGTATTCTACGAGAATGCCTCCAAGCTGCCTGACCTTTAGTTCCACCCAGTATCACCTATGTAAATTATCGGTTTTTTTATGAATTGTCTCAATTAACCGGTTGGCGGTATTTATAGTAGATGGTCACCTTGTCTGGAGCTTTATTATGGCTTGGGCAAGGTCTCCCTCACTGTCTTCCAGTGCCTTTTTGGCGACGTCTATGCTGACGTTTGCTTGTTGAGCTACAAGGAGTATGTCTTCTTCTGGTATCTCTAGTGGTGCTTTCTCGGGCTCCGCTGTTCCTGTTGTTGTGCGTGGTTTGCCTTCGGTTTCTCGTCCACCCGCTACCTGATACATCTTGGTTCCTTGTACGTTGATGCTGGTTACTTGGGGTCCTTCTATGATGATTTCGCGTTTGTCGCCTTGTAGTATTACTCGTTTGATGTCTCCTAGCTCGTTCATCTTCATGCCCATCTGATTCATCATCCTTCGGGCACGTCTGCTATCTATACGGGTCAATAAGATTCACCTACACAAGTAATTAGGAACCCATTATTAAATCCTTAACAGCCAAGAATCTGCTCGTTTATTGTGAGGATAAAATCATCGATTAGGTTCTTTGGGTCTGTATTTGCGCGCTTAGTCAATCAGAATGTTAATTTAGATAAAACTGGGAATAATTATTATGGAGTTTACTGTCAGACCCGAAGTAAAGATCCTCTACCCATCTGCGCATTTCGGATCATTAATCATACACAACCAGAATAACCAGAAAAATCATCCAGACCTAGAAAAGGCTAAACGCCAACTTGAAGAAAAAATCCGAGAAACATACCCGTCTCCAGTAGAGGACGATGTCATCCAATGCTATGCCGACTATTATGGAAAATGGGGAAAAACATACCACATAGAGTTCCAAGTTAAAAGCATAAAAAAAGGAAGAGGCTTTCCCAATGTATCGACACACGTAGACAGCATGTTTATGGCAGAGCTGGAAAACAGGATCTTGACCTCTGGACATGACGCAGATACGGTGCAGGGAAGCTTGATCTATGATTTAGCGGACGATGGAGAAGAGTATGTCAAGCTCAATGGCAAGAAACAGGTTCTTCTGAAAAATGATATAGTGCTTAGGGATGATGAGGGGGTTCTAGCTAGCATCCTGTTTGGACCCGCGGGTAGAACATCTATTACTATGGAGACTGTGAACCCGCTGTTTTTTGCGTGGTGCCCAATAGGGATAACGCTTGAAGCTGTGGAAGCACATCTATCGACGATACAGAGTTACATAGAGATTATATATGGAGAATCCAAGTCAACGAAATCAATAATCTAATCAAAGCAAGCATACCCGTTTCCCATAACCAACCTTTTGTGCACGTATAATGAGGATAAAATCATTGATCAGCTGTAGTCTCATGTACTAAGCGTATCGAATTTACTATATAACAATCAGATTAATTTTTGATGATATTATACATATGTTTGGTTAACCATAAATAGTTGACAACAACATTTTACTTTGATATGAGTTTAAACTTGTGGATGGCTGCTCTCATACTTTCATCTGCACACATATTGTTATCACTTGCATTTTATCTTACATACTCGACCATAGATGCTCCAAATTTTTCCATAAGCCTTCTTTTCTCGATAGGCGCATATCAATCCTTTATTATAGCAAAAATCATGAATTTACCAGTATATCTAAGCGTACCTCTAGGTATTGCTACGGGGTTTTTAGTTAATTCAATCATTTACCTACTCTTAATCAAACCGATTCTAAAAAGGAACACAAACAAGGTATTACTAGTACTTGCTACAATCGGGTTAAGCATAGCATTAACCAGTTTGATAAAAGCAACTGCAATTAGGATACGTGATGTTTATGGAATCGGCGCATATGTTTTCTTGTTAAAACAACACGATTTCAGACTATTTGGGATTCCAGGCGTTTTCATAGTCAGCAGTATAATTGTATTTCTCGTTTCTCTAGTTTGGAGACATGTTTTACAATACACCATTTATGGGGCTTGTTTTCGTGCAATTCTGGAGAACCAAGAATTAGCACAGGTTCAAGGGATCAATATTGAGAGATCATGGTTGATTGTTTGGGGGGTATCAGGTAGTTTGGCTTGTTTGTCAGGGGTATTTATCCCGCTGTGGTATACTTTTTCAGCGGGTACAGGACCAATGATTATTAACGCAGTAATTACTGCAAGTTTTCTTGGTGGAATAAAGAATTCGCGAGGGTTTTTCATTGGGGGGTTGATTTCTGGAGTTCTTGAAATATTAATTACTTTTTATGGGGTGGAAAAGTTGGGAGTGTGGTTTGGAGATTACAGACCACTTATTCCCATAATAATTATTGTTCTGGTTTTTAGTTTTCGACCCCAAGGCATACTAGGAGTAAGAAACGCAGTTTAGAACACCCCCCACGTATTTCAGGTAGCAATGCGTTTGAATTTTCTCAAGTGTTTGATCATGGAAATTCTCTGTTTTTAATCCTTAATCAATAGAAAAACTACTGAATCTGCTAGGATATATCGATAATGATGGCTTCTACTGGGCAGTTCTTTTCACAGTCTAGACACGCAGAACATTCACCGGGATTAGCCACAACAGGCATATCATCAAGCCACTCAAAGACCCCATAAACACACGACAGAAGACACTGTTTGCACCCAGTGCACCGACTGTAATCGATCTTTACTCTAACATTCACAGCCATACTAGGTTCTGATGAAAAAATAAAGTATACTAAAAAGAATGGGGGTTACTTGGATGCTGCCTTCAATGTGTTTCTTAGAAGCATGGCGATGAGCATTGGACCAGTCCCACCGGGCACAGGAGTATATGCTGAGGCTTTCTCCAGCACAGCTGGATCAACATCACCAAAGACCTTCTTACCCTCATAGTTGTTGCCATTATCGATGATAATGACTCCATCCTTTACCATATCCGCGGTAATAGCGTGCTTCTTGAACATCTCAGTGCTAATCACATCAGCAGACTTGGCTAACTCAGGAATATGGGGACACTTGGGTCCAGCCTGAGTAACCCGCGCCTTCTTATTCATCAAGTAAGCAGCCAATGGCTTGCTCAGGAAATTAGTCTCCCCAACAACCAGCCAATGCTTGCCCTCGACATCCAAGTCATACCGCTCGAATAGCTCCATGATAGCCTCGACTCCAGCAGGAGGATAGCAAGGCTCACCCATGAGCACCTTACCCAAGGTATTCGGGCTCAAACCATCAACATCCTTCTCAGGATCAATAGCATCAACAGCCTTCAACTCATCCAAACCCTCTGCAAGAGGCAACTGGACCATGATGCCATGGATCTTGGGGTCATTGTTGAGCCTCTCGACTAAAGCAACAAGCTCCTCATCAGTAGTCTGCTCCAAGTGGTGGAACTCGCAGTACATCCCGATTTTCTCAGCCCTTTTCTTCTTGAGCTTCACATACCGGGCACTATACTTATCCTCACCAGTAAGAACTAAAGCTAATCCGGGGGTTACCCCCTTCTCAACAAGCTTAGCAACCTCTGCGGTAAGCTCTTCCATTACCTTGCTGGTGGTCTCTCTACCATCTAATACAACTGGCATCTTAACTCAGTCCCTTGATTACACCATTCTCGTCTATGTCCATATCATTTGCGGCAGGCTTGCTCGGGTGAGCAGGCATCGTAGATATATCACCACAATAAGCAACGATGAACCCTACTCCAGTGCTTGGCTTGAGCCGTACAATGGGCAAGACATAGCCTTCTGGGGGCATACCCTGAATCCTGTCATTATCAGTTAGGCTCAGAGGGGTCTTTGCCATACAGATGGGCATCTTATCAAAGCCCAGCTTCACTATCTGACGTAGATTCTTACGCGCCTCACTGTTAAGCTCGATATCAGCTACCTTGTACATCTTGGTCGCGATAGCCCTGATCTTCTCATCAACAGGCATATCCAAGTCGTATAGGAACTGGAAGTCACTTGGCTTCTCCGCCTCTTCAAGAACTATTTCAGCTAGCTCGGTTCCACCGGGACCGCCCTTTAGCACTGTGTCGGTGAAAGCTGCAGGTACGCCTTCTGCCTTCGCCCAGTCGAGAACAACTTTGATCTCAGCATCATCATCAGTATAGAAGTGATTCATACAGACAACAGGTCGTAGACCAAACTTCCTAACGTTATCAACCTCGTTAGCAAGAATAGGAAGCCCTTCCTTTACCTTCTCGGGATTAGCCTGCTTCAGGTCCCTGTATTTGACCCCTGCGTGGCGCTTCAACGCCTTAATGGTTGCGACAACTACTACAACACTTGGTTTGAGTCCACCAGCCCTTGAGGCGATGTTCATGAACTTCTCCATACCAAGGTCCGCACCGAACCCTGGCTCAACAACCACATAATCAGTTAGCTTGAGGGCAGTCTTGATCGCTGCCAAGCTTGGACATCCGTGGGCAATGTTCGCGAAAGGTCCACCATGGATGATGGCTGGAGTGTTTTCCAGTGTCTGGACAAGGTTCGGCTTAACAGCTTCCTTCATAAGGATAGCCATTGCACCGATTCCGCCGATCTCCTTGGCTTTAACTGCCTGACCTTTCTTGGTGAACGCGACTGTGATCTCACCCATACGTTCCTTGCAGTCCATCAGGTCCTTGCTGATGGCGTGGATGGCTGCGATCTCAGAAGCAGTAGTGATCTCGAATCCAGTCTCATAGGGTACCCCGCCATTCTTGTCACCTAGACCAGCGACAACGTATCGGAGGAACCTAGACTCGATATCTAAAACCCTCTTCCACATTATATTCTTGAGGTCAATGCCCAACGCGTTGCCCCTGAAGATATGATTCTCCATGAGGCTTGTAAGCAAGTCATGTGCACAGGTTACTGCGTGCAGGTCCCCTGTGAAATGAATGTTGATGTCTTCCATTGGCAGAACCTGAGCATAACCACCGCCGGCAGCGCCACCTTTAATCCCGAAAACGGGTCCAAGACTAGGCTGCCTAAGTACCACGATGTTCTTCTTGTTCAGCTGACCCAGTGCCTGTGCAAGACCCACCGCCATGGTGGTCTTACCCTCACCAGTCTTAGTAGGAGTGACCGCCGTAACAACGATTAATTTACCGTCAGGCTTATCCTGTCTCTCCCTCAAAACATGGGGCTTTATCTTCGCCTTATACTTTCCATATAATTCAATATCATCTTCTGAGAGTCCAAGGCTCCCAGCGATCTCTGTGATAGGTTTGAGCTCTGCGCTCTGAGCAATCTCAATATCTGGAGGAATTGCCATTTTTAATCCGTTAATAGTCACTGGTCACGCATTAAAACTTGTTGAAAAAAAATAGAGGGTTACATTCCCTCATGGAGAACCTTGTACTCTTTATCAGGACCCGGCTTGGTGAGGCTCCACTCATAACCCCGCTGAGTAGTAACATACTCGGGCCAAGGCAGATCAACGGGAGGATAGAAATCCTTCGATAGCAATGGGGCTACCCACTTGCTTCCACCTATACCGCCTCCAGTGCGTTCCTCGTATTCCTTCTGGGCTTGAGCCAATTCCGCGGGATTGAGTAGAATATCAATGATTGTAGAGCCCAGAGTCTTTGAAGCAGTGATAATTCCCGGATCAATACAAGCAGAATACCCATTCATCGCGAACCTAGCCCACATAGGCAATGGTTGGTCTGGGTTAGGGTTTCTCAGACCAGCGTTAGCTGTGTTCAGCCTTGTTGAGGGAGCAGTCCATTGATAATCAACATAATCGTCACTACCTTGATGCTTAATCCATTCCGGGAACTGATATCTGATATCCTTATCATGATAATCTATGGGGGCTATTGTCTGGCATGCCTCCGTGAAAGGATCATCCATGGGCTCAAACCCAAGATTCTCCTGTAACTTGCGTCCAAACTCCCTAGTCTCCTCATTAAACACTGGAGGACCCACTAGCTCTAGATTCCTGTAGAGTATCTCTGATAGCTTCTTGTTGCTGAGCCCTGTCCTTGTTCTGGCTATTATTCGTTTGGTTACCCGTGTTCCTGTTATCTGGGCTACTCCCTTGGCTGTATTGTCCAAGACATTTGATATCTGCTCCTGCATCTCCAATATTGGCGCCCTGTGAGCATACTGTATCTGGGCTATCCTTGGGGGAAGGTTATCGCTTGTGGCTTGTCCACCCACCATGATATACTCGTTAAGAGTCCAGTAAGCAGTATAGGGCAACATAGCGTCCTCAACATACTTGGTAGCTGTATACATCAAACAAACAGCATCCAAAGCGGCGGGCATCCTCCCACCCGCATGACCCAGCATCTTGAATGGTATGTTTTTTGGTCTGAACCATTTCTCTGGGTTCACTGCCTCAAATGTATAGAGGGTGTTCCAGTAGCTTGCGGCGTTGATCTCATACCGTACAGTATTGACTCCCGAGGGATGATAGGGTAACGATGCGTTGAAGTCATCAAAATATCCCTTCGCGGCGTGAACCGGCTTGGAGCCACACACCTTCTCAGCAGGCTCACCAAACAACTTCAACGTTCCCTTTAACCCATGCTTCTCCATAGCGTGTTTCGCAGCCAAGAACCCAAACAAGGCGCCCGTACCCAAAGCGCTATGGGGATCAGTATGCCCAGCAGCATACGGATGCAGATTCTCATCCCGGGGCTTCTTATATGGTACATTTGCCTGACTTGTGCCCGGTACGGCATCATATTCAGCGAAGCCACCGATAACTGGTTTTCCCTCTCCCCATACCGCACAGAACGCTGTGGGCATCTCTCCGCTTCCCTCCTCTACGGTCCAGCCATCCTCCCTGAGTAGCTTCACATAAGCTGCTGCGGATTTGTACTCCCTGAATGCGGGTTCTGCGTATCGCCATATCTCCATGTGGAAATTAGACAGCCACTCCCTGTTCTCATCAACGTAATCTAGGGCGGTCTGTTTTTCCTTCTGAATCTTGTTCAAAAATATTCACCAATACCATATTGTCGGTTGGTATATACATTATTTACCAACACTTGTACCGAAAACTTATCTTTTCAGAGTGAGTCATAAACAAGAATAGGTGAAAGAAATGGTTACAGTTACTTTCGTAAAGATTGGTTTCATAGGTACAACCATAATCATCGAGGCACTCCTCGATGAGCGAAGCGCAAGAAAAGACATCAAGATGAGGGTAGTCTCATGTGGAGTCAGCATGGATGAAGCAGACTCAGAGGAAATCAGCAAAATGGCAGCTGGCATCGACTCTGATCTCTATGTTGTAATCTCACCCAACGCGGCGCTACCTGGACCTAAGAAGGCCAGAGAGGTTCTAAAAGAGACAGGCAAACCCATCATCGCCATCAGCGATGAGCCCAGTAGAAAAGCCATGAAGAAACTCCCAGAAGAGGGAATGGGCTACATAGTCATCTATGGAGATCCCATGATTGGTGCAGTCACATCATTCCTAGACCCAGTGGAGATGGCTATATTCAACGGGGATGTCTTGAAGGTTCTAAGCGTGACAGGCGTATTCAGGCTGATTCACTCAGAGATAGACAGGGTATTGGATGAGATAAAGGCAGGGCAGAAGCCAGTATTACCAGAGATCGTTATTACCAAGATGCTAGCCCTTGAACACAGCGACCTAAGCAACCCATATGCATATGCAAAAGCCTTGGCTGCCTTCAAGATGAGTAGAAACGTCGCGAGTCTAACCACAGAAGGAGTATTCAAGACAGAGGACAGGACAGAGACAATCCACAAGGTTACAGCAGCCCACGAGTTAATCAGGCAAGCCGCTATGCTGGCTGATGAGGCTCGTGAGATAGAGAAAGCCAATGACACAGTCATGAGGTACACTCACTTCAAGAAGGGTGACCTGAGAAGAAAGACAGAGCTCCACGGAAAACACAATAAATAGGCTATCTGTGCCTATCTCTTCCCCTTCTCACATTTACTGCCTGACCATTTTTGAAACGCAGCATCTCTTCTGAAGTCAGTACTGCTTTACCGATAGCCACAACATTGCCATTGGTATCCCTGACTATGACCTCGTCATCTGGTCTTATTCCGGGTCCAGCCTCAACAACATGCTTGGCAAATAGGTTCTTGCCCTGAACGATGAACTCCAAGACATCATCAATGACCACTACATACCCAGTGAAACCCGATAGGACATTCAATCTCTCCGCCCCAGCGATAGTTATGGTAAGCATGGCATCAGTCGGACGGTAGTTGGCTAGTAATATATCATCATGGAAAATATGTCGAGGACGACTCGTATTCCGACTATACTCTATACGAATACTTTCAGGGAAAAGTAGCTCTCCTGCCCCATATCCAAACTGGTAATCAGCTATAGCCCAAAGCCTATGGATATCCTCGTTCATCAGCATGGCTATGCGTTGATGATTTATAAGACGATACCCCATTGGAATATGAGGCTTATAGATGCGTTGCGAGGTATGCGGACGAGAAATACATGGACCACCATACTACAGGGTAATAGAGGGCGGCAGACTGACTGTCTGCTCACAGTGCTCAAAGTTCAGCGACCAAGAATGGGACCCCAGAAGACCCCAAGCAAGAAAGAGTCCAACACGAAGAAGATCAGCACAGCCCAAACCCAGACGAAGAAGCGATATCGAGACAGCGGAATCCCTTGAACTCATTGAGGGTTATGGTATGATCCTAAAGAAGGCAAGACAGAAAAAAGGAATGACCGTAGAGGATTTCGCCAAGAAGATAAGCGAGAAAGAGTCTGTGGTCAAAAAGCTTGAGAAGGAGAACATGAATCCGCCAATGAACCTTGTGAGGAAGGTCCAGCGAGAACTCAGCGTCAATATACTTGAAGAAGCTGAGACTGGTAGCGGATCGGTCCTGACACGACCAATGGGACCGAGGACCCTTGGAGACATGATTAAGATCAAGGACTCCACCAAGAAAGAGGAATAATCATACCATCCATCATTCTTTTAACGGGTACACCCGGGACAGGCAAAACCACTGTAGCCAAGATTTTATCGACCAAGTTGGATGCAAGACACATTGAGTTATCTGTTTATGCCAAGGAAAATGGGTTAATCCTTGAGAATGATGCTGAAAGGAACACACAAGTAGTGGACATGGATGCTCTCGGGCACTCACTTGAAGAACTTTTCAAACACAGCGATAGACCCATCATAATCGATGGGCATTACAGCCACGAATTACTTGATGTAGAACTGGTTAATTTCGTCATTGTGCTCAGAAAAGCCCCATGGGAGCTTTATGATGTGCTCCAGAACAGGCTGTACAGCTATGATAAGCTCTGGGAAAACCTTGAAGCTGAGATCATGGGGGTAATCTCAGTGGAAGCACAAGAATACCCCAAAGGGAAACTACACGAGGTTGATACAACAAGAAAATCAGCCTTAGAGACAGCAGAGGAGATCATTGGGGTTATTACGGGCGAAAAAGATGCAAGCTTTGGCCCCATCGACTGGGTTACATACCCCGAGACCCTCAGAGTATTGGTGAACAGGACATGTACCTAATAATTAACTGCCCAAGCTGCGGGAAAATAATAATGGCTAGCACAGCTAACCGCACAAAAACATGTTCGCATTGTGGCTCCAAAGTGCAGATATACATCGCAAAGACTTTAGCTAAGGCTGAGTCAACCCAAGACGCCTTGGAGATAATTCAATACCTGAAGCAAAAAGAAAACACTGACCCTCACTCTGTTACATTTAAAAAATTCAAGACATAACCACCAGAAAAGTTTGTGATTTTTATACTGGGAGCACATGATAGTAGGTCAGAGGAGTAATATTGGCGGCCGTAACAGGAAGAAAATTCTTTGAAGAACTTGGACAGCTTGTCGGAAAACCAGTAATTGTCGAGGACGCAGCCGGTAAAACCTATGAGGGAAACCTCCTTGGGTTTGACTCACAGAGCATGAGCGTCGCAATGGGCGACGTGAAAGGCTCACAAGGAACACTATACCACAGGCTATTCCTAACAGGCAACACAATAAATAAGATCATGGCCACAGATACACCGTTCAACCTTGATGGACTCAAGGAGAGACTCGATAGAGTCTTCCCAAACATGGTTCAGTACTTCCCCGAGGCAGGGGTAATGGTTGTAATGAGCAAGATCAGGGTCAACGAGACTGGTGTAATAGAAGGAACAGGCCCCGCTGCTAGCAGGGTTCAGGACATCTATAATAGGTTCATCCAAGAAACCTCATAACCCTTTTTTAATTTATTACGGAGTTTTTCTATAAATATTAGAAAAAACTGGGTTTCTTGGCATCCCATTTTTCTCTGAAAAAATGTTGAAGCAGTTTTTCTTTTCCCAAGACATATAAGCGATGGAAGGTATATACTAATTGTAATTCTTATTACTGGAGTATTTACTAAAAAATGCCTATTGACTACGACTCTGATTGGATGGAGCCTACTATAGAACTCATGAAATGCCTTGGAGCAATGGGAAAACCGAGTAGAAACAAGGAGACTAGTTCTATAGACTACTTGATTGATAATGATGAAGAAAAAACGTTGATTCGTGCGATGGTGGATGATAATGACCACACTGCACCTGTATATGTCGATGTAATTCGTTTGACTATTGAAGAACTCGAAGAAAGTAAGTACGATGAAGTAATAATTCTCTCAAAAAGGATAACCAACTCAGCTCACGACCTTGTATCCTCGATAAAAAACCTGAGTATAATAACACCCGACATGAAAAACAACTTCAGTCTAGTGGAAATTCTTTCAGCCATACAGAAAAAAACATCAGACCTCTGTAAGATAAAATGCGGAAAAGCCCCGCAAACCAAAGAGGATTGTAAGGGCAAGAAAGGCAGAAATTACGTGTGTGATATTCGCAGAGTGAGCGATGATGCTACATTCCATGCAACGATGAAGTGGAAAAAGGTACTCCTAGAGGATTTCAACAACCTATGCGAGATAGAGAAAGAAATGGAAAACACCCTAGAAGGGATCCAAAATAATTAATCCCAAGCAAGAGTTAGTAATCAAAAAGATAGAAATAACGCAGATTTTCTATTTTGAGTATCTTTTGTATTTATTTGGGGGTAAAATACCCAAGACTTATAACATACAATTTTGGTTAGGGAGTATCTTATTCGATAGATAAGTGGAAAATTCAAAATAGAAAATTATTGAGAGGTGACATATACTGAGAGGCGTAGTTAAGAAATGGTTATACGATCATGGATTTGGATTCATAAAGACCAATGATAGAAGGAAGGATATTTTCTGCCACAGTCGAGACGTAAAGAACTGTTATGATCTGGACATGGGAGATATTGTTGATTTCGAGATCGAGAAAACCGATAAAGGCGTAAGAGCCGTCAACGTGAAGATAGTTTACAACTAATTCACTTTTTTAGACCAAATTATATACTGCATATTGTATTTGATGCCCTATGTCGTTTGAGCTGAGGGACAGGGACCTACTAGGAAGGATAGGCAGGATCACAGTCAAGGGAAAAACCCTTGAAACACCAGCATTCATGCCAGTGGTAAACCCACTAATTGAGACAATTCTTCCCCGACGGCTCAAAGAGGAATTCGGCTGTGAGATAATCATCACCAACAGCTACATCATCAGGAACCATTTCAAGGATATCCCAGACCTTGAGCTACACAGGCTTCTAGATTATGATGGAGTTGTGATGACCGATAGCGGCGCATACCAGATACTGGTCTATGGCGAGGTTGAGGTAACACAGCCAGAGATAATCGATTGGCAGAAACAGATCGGGAGCGACATCAGCGTGATACTAGATATCCCAACGGGATGGGATGTACCAAGAGAAAAGGTCGAATATACTGTAGAGGAGACTCTAAAACGAGCCAAGGCAGCCTTACCTCTGATAGAGGATTCACCAAACCTCTGGGTGGGTCCTATTCAAGGCGGAAAACACTTGAACCTTGTAGCCGAGTCTGCGAAGAGGATCGGTGAGATGCCGTTTGATATCCATGCGTTAGGGAGCCCAACCGAGGTTATGGAGCGTTACATGTATCCTGTTTTGGTGGATATGGCTATGACCGCGAAACTCAACGCCCCAGTAGAGCGCCCAATACACCTCTTTGGAGCAGGGCACCCAAACATGTTCGCCATGAGTGTAGCAATGGGATACGATCTCTTTGACTCCGCAGCATATGCGTTATTCGCTAAAGACGAACGCTACCTCACCAATAGGGGCACATACATCTTCAAAGACCTTCAATACTTACCCTGCAGTTGCCCCATCTGCAGAAACAGGAGCCCAGAAGACATACGAACACTACCTAAAGGCGAAAGACAGCGGCTAATCGCAGAACACAACCTACATGTGACGATGGCAGAGATGGAGACAGTAAAACAGGCAATAACAGAGGGAAGCCTCTGGGACCTCGTAGAAACAAGAGCCAAAGGACATGCCCAGATGATGGCTGCATTAAAAACCCTCTCCAAGTATAGCAAATATCTTGAGGAAGGCAGTCCTGGGTTCAAGGGCAAGGGAGTATTCTACTATGATTATCATAGCCTCGCCAAGCCTGAGGTAATCAGGTACAAGAGAAGACTGCTCAATAACTATCAAAAGCCAGCCAACAAAGACATACAAGTACTCTTGACAGCGCCACCCCGAAAACCCTTCAGCAAGAATCAGGGATTCAAAAAGCTCAAGAAACATACCGAGGAATACAATGACAGGATTCATTATTGTTTCATGGCTGCTCCATACGGGGTGATACCCGAGTATCTGGCTGAGACATATCCTGCAAGCCAGTACCAGATAGCCGAGCCCCTAGACTATGAGACGGTTCAACACACAGTGGATGGAATCATGGAGTACCTAGAGAAACACCCCATGAAACACACTATTATTGTTTATAGTGATACACAGGTGGATAATGAACTCATCAAAAGACTTGATGGAAAATACACTGCATTCATGAGCAATGAGTTAGGAGACACCGAGACCGCTGAAAGATTAGTAGGTTTATTGGGTAAATAATAAAAAAAGTATATTTTTAGGTTTCAATATTTTAAGTAACATATAAAAAGGGTATTGCACTTAATGCCCTGTCCCCCTAGGGGATTCAGCGCGAGTTGTTCGCCAGGGAAAGGACTGAAAAACCGCTCCAAACGAGAGCATACATGGTTTTTCGACTAGGTTAAAGAATACAATGGTTAAACTAAGTTTCATGGGCGGCACCCACCAAGTAGGGGGTAATGCTGTCCTCGTAAACAGTAAAGAAGGAAACCTCCTATTAGAATATGGAGTAAAACCAGGGACACCACCGGAGTTCCCAGGACACATAAGGGCAAGAGACATCGATGGAATAGTCGTTGGACACGCTCATCTTGATCACAGTGGGGCTGTACCACTCTTTTATCTGAGTGAGAAAAAACCCTACTTCGCGACACGAACCACAAGCGAGCTGATGAAGATACTCATCAAGGACATGATAAAGCTAAACAGCTACTATCTGCCCTTCGAGTATCTCGAACTGGAAAAGATGCAGCAACATCGAAACGACCTAAAATATGGTCAGAAGGTGAAGCTCAAGGACTTTAATTTCCAGTTAATCGATGCAGGGCACATCCCTGGAAGCGCAATGGTAGACATGGAAGTGAATGGTAAGAAGATTCTATACACGAGCGACTTCAACACTATTTCAACCAGGCTTTGTAATGGCGCCAAGATTCCAAGAAAGAAGTATGATGCTATAATAGTAGAATCAACGTACGCCCTCCACGAGCACCCAGAAAGAAAAGCATTGGAGAAAGAGTTCGTCAATGACATTAAATCCACCATCAATCAGGGTGGAAAGGTGCTAATCCCTGCGTTCGCTGTTGGGAGAAGCCACGAGATGCTCAGTGTGCTACACGCTCACAAAGTTAATGAATACAAACTACTCGACGGAATGGCGAGAGCAGTAAACAAGGTCATGCTCGATTTCCCTGAATCAGTGAAAACCCCCAAGACATACGCTAACGCGGTGAGGGATGTTCACGAGATTAGAGGTTGGAGAGACCGTCGTCAGGCTGTCCGTAAGGCAGACGTGATAGTAGCCCCTAGCGGTATGCTACAGGGTGGTACTGTAATGTTTTACATGGAGAAACTGGCGTTGAATCCACAGAACAGTGTATTCATCGTCAGCTTCCAAGTCCCAGGTACCAACGGAGCCAGACTCATGGAGACAGGGATGTTCCCCATAAAAGATAAGGAAACCAAGGTATCAGCCAAGGTCAAGCACTTTGACTTCAGCAGTCACAGCGGAAGGACCCCTCTACAACAGTTCCTAAAGGGACTGAAAGGCAAACCCGATGTCTATGTAATACATGGAGAGGAGGAATCCTGTGATTTCCTCGCTGAGTATGTCAGGGATGAGCTTGACATGAATGGTGTAGCCCCTAAAAGGGAAGAAGAGTTCACAGTTTAATCTCAAACTTTTTATTCCTTCCGATCCCCTTTTTCGAGATTTATAAATGGGGCATTCAGATCAGACGGTCCGAGATTATTCTCTTAGGGAATTAATGAAAGGCAACATTCTGGTATTGACGGTTAGCCGGATAATCTGGAGTCTCAGTAGCTCAATCGTCTGGCCTTATCAATCATTATTTATTCAGGACCTAGGGGGAAGCAAACCTATCATCGGTCTGATAACAGCCTTGGGTAACTTTACTGGGATGCTCTTTTATCCCCTAGGAGGCTACATCGCAGATAAGTCTGGACGCGCAAAACTTGTGGGATACTCTACGCTGTTATTTGCTAGTAGTTTCCTGATATACGCATTTGCCCCTTCATGGGAGTGGATCGCTGTCGCAATCTCAGTACAACAATTAGTATTATTCTATATGCCAGCCCTAAACGCGATAATGGCTGACAGCATACCTCCGGGAGCACGAGGGAAAATACTGAGCCTAACCATAAGCATACCCGAGGCGGTGAGAATTCTCGCTCCCTTCATTGGAGGCTGGTTAATAGAGACCTATACAAGGGTACCAGCTATGAGAATAGGTTACATTTTGAGCTTTATCACCGCTATGGCAGTAGGAGTAATGAGGATCAAGTACCTGAAAGAGACACTCCCTCCACAGGAATTCAAGTGGGATATCAAAAAGATATTCATTGAGAGCTATAAGGACATATGGAAATCCAGCAAATGGATATTCTCCAACCTACGAGGCTACACTGTAATCGCGATGGTGCTCATCTTTGTGGCAAGCCTAGTTCAACCATTTTGGGTAATATACGCGAACGAGATCGTAGGGCTAAGCGAGTGGCAGTGGGGCCAGATGCTTCTGGTCGCTGGATTGACCAAGACACTTGTGAGCCTATTTGTGGGTAATTATGTGGATAAGATTGGGCCAAGAAAATGCATGATGATTGCATTTGTGCTTGGGGTGCCGGGGATGATTGCATTTCCATATGTAACCGGATTCATATCAGTGACCTTGGTCTATGTTTCGCTTGTGCTGGCAAACGCTTTTGTCTGGATAAGCAGCGGGGTATACCTAGCAAATATTATTCCCAGAAATATTCGGGGTAGGATTATGGCTGGACTGGGACAAGGAATACCTCTTGGGATCACGGGTGGAGGTTATGCTCAGGGATTTGTATTGTTTATCCCCAATATGCTTGGAAGCCTGGTTAGCGGATTCATCTATGAGTTAAACCCCATGTATCCATGGTACATCAACGCTGTAACGCTCGTTGCCTGTCTAGGGTTCACTGTTTGGATGGTCAAAGAACCGGATCATGCCGAGATATAAGCGAAACCATTAAAACCAACCTTACTTTTGTATGTGGACGCGTGAAAACAATGCCAGTCGAGATAAAAGATAAAGAAAAATTCATCGAACTATCAGAGAACGCCGAAGAGTGCCGGGTAAAGAAAAATAATGACAATACCAAGCTAAAGCTAAGAACAGGCAAATACCTGTACACCATAAAGCTCGACCCAGATGAGGCACAAGAATTAGTAGGCAAGCTAAGCTGCCCAACTGTAGAGATTTAAAATCCAATAATTCTTACTAATAAGAAATTATTAAAAAAATATAGAAATAGTAGATGTTTTTTCTACTTTTTCTCAAGATAGGCGATATTGTTAACAACTGAGACCTCGACTTTGTTTTGAAGGTCTCTTGCATCAATTCTTTTCTTTAACTGTGTTCTGAGGTAGTTGGCGTCTTTCTCAGGCACTTCCACCTTAACTAACTCGTGTTCACTTTTCATGAATGAATCGATGATGGGGTCATACTTACTGCCTTTTCTATACTTTCTTGAAGGCTTTTTTGATACTGGTTTTAAGTCGAATTTAACGTCACTCATATTATTAGCCTGATATTCTTGTCATCTATTTCCTTTATATAAGTTATCATTGATTAGTTGTTTATTGAAATAGTTACTCTCATCTTGATAGAATAACTCTTACAAATAAAAAACACAAAAAAGTTTACACATGTATACACAATATAATATATTGAAAAAAATGAGACTAAAGACAAACCCGTCTAATTAGCTCCTTGTAAGTCTCAACACCTAGATCAATTTGCTCCAAACTAATATACTCATCAGGTGTATGAGCTTGATCTATACTCCCCGGACCACAGATCACAGTAGGTATACCACCTTTTGTGTAGCTTACAGCCTCAGTATAATATGGTGCACCAACAGGCTCCGAACCAAGTATATCTTTTAATAAGGATACAATCGGTGAATCCAATGAGATATCCAAGGGTTTACTGGCACTAGTACTCAGTATTTCCGCTTTAAACAAAGGATCGTTTTCTGATAACCTCTTTATGATATCCATTAACCACTTCTTCGAGGTATTTGGGTCCTCATGACCGGGAATAAACCTGAAGTTCAAGTTAAGGTGAGCTTGATCCGGGATAATATTCGCCTTGAAGCCTCCTTTTATTATGGTGCATTCGACAGTAGTGGGTCCTAGAAGCGGATGGGGGCTCTGGTCTAGCCTTTTTTGGAGGTCTCTGAGTTCATAGAGGAAATCTGCTGCTTTCTGTATAGCGTTTATACCTAACTCGGGTAGGCTGCTATGTGCAGCTTGGCCATGGATCATTACTTCTGCTCCTCCTGAGCCTTTGTGAGTGGGGATGATCTTCATTAGACTGGGCTCACCGATCACGCCAAACATGGCATCCTTAGGTGTAACTTGCTTATCTGAGAGAACCCGATCCACGAACCATCCACCAGTATCCTCGCCAGCAGTGAATACAAGGGTTAGCTGTTTCTTGAAATCTTCATTGATCAGGTCCTCTGCTGCCTTGATAATACAGGCATCAGGACCCTTCATATCACAGGCACCCCTCCCATAAAGCCTACCATCCATAATAACCGGCTCAAAAGGACCAGAAACCTTCCAGAGTGCAGGGTCACCCGCTAAAACGACATCAATATGCCCTGATAATACCAGCCCGGGACCATTTCCTTCACCTGTTTTGGCAATTATATTGGCTCTTCCCGGTTCAATTACCTGAAGATATGTCTTGAATCCTAGATTATCTAGATAGTTTTGTATCCATTCGGCGCAGGGTTGTTCCCTTGTAGGGGGGCCACTGGTATCGAATTTTATTAACTCCTTGGCTATTTCAACGGCATTCAAACTGTTTCACTGCAGAAAACATCTTTTACATATTTAGGGTTTCAGAAAATGATTGGTGCTCCCGCCGGGATTCGAACCCGGGTTCTCCGGCTCGAAAGGCCGGAATGCTTGGCCGAGCTACACCACAGGAGCACGTACCATCATTAACCACAGAGCCTGTTTATAATTGTTATTCAACTGGGGTAGTTTTTATATTGAGGTTGCATGTTTATGGCTGTACTGGGGGCTTGTAGCTCAGTTTGGCCTAGAGCACCTGGCTCATAACCAGGGGGACATGGGTTCAAATCCCTTCAGGCCCACCATTATTCTTTCTTGGGGTTGCTTGTTAAGCCTCTTATTACGATTATGATGAGGGATGCGCCGGCGATTAGGCTGATCAATGTCATCACGTCTGGTGAGAATAAGGGATTTGAGCTTATGATTATTGATAAGCCTATGATGAGTCCCATGGAGAGTAGTCCAAGGAAGAGTTTCCAGCCCATGTTATCAACGGATTTTTGCATCTGCTCCAGCTCAGGTACGTCTACCTCCATGCGGGATTGCCCGCTACTGATCTTGTCTAGGAACTTACGGAGGGATTTGGGGAATCCGAGTATTTCGCGTGTCAGGGTGTTCCGGGTTTGTTCTAGTGCCTCTGCGCTGAACATTGAGCTTCGCATTATGTTGCCGATATAGGGCCTTACTCGCTCCATGAAGTTAAACTCTGGGTCTAGCGTCATGCCCATGTCTCCGATCATGGCGATGACCTTGATCATGAGCATCAAGCTTCCGGGTACTTTGATTTGGTAGCGGTAGAAGATTGAGTTTAGTTGGTTTATTGATTCTTGGAAGGAGTGGTCTTCGAGCTTGTAGTCTTGGGTCTCTTTGAGTATGGCGTACATCTCATCCTTGAGACGGTCTAGGTCCTCGGATGCGATTTCCACGTCTAGATCTATGAGGCTGTCAAGTATCATGTCTATGTCGCTGGTGACGAGTCCATAGATTACTCGTGTATATGATTGACGTCTCTCTGGGCGCAGTATTCCTACTAGCCCGAAATCAAAGAACACCAGTCTTCCTTCATCAGTAACCCTTAGGTTTCCCGGATGGGGGTCCCCATGATAGAAACCATCGACGAAAATCTGTTGGATATATGCCTTGAACCCTATTTCCGCTAGTTGCTTGAGATCATGTTTCTCTCCGAGAGCCTCAATATCATCTATGCGTATTCCTTCAACATACTCCATGACAAGGAGACGAGGACCAGAGTACTCCCAATAGATCTTGGGTATCTTGACCTCAGGCATATCCTTCAGGTTTTTAGCGATGGTCTCGGCGTTCTTACCGTCCCGGATGAAATCCAGTTCTTTACGCATCTGCTGGCTGAATTCCTCTATCAAACCAACTGGGTTGTATGGTTGAAGATAGGGGAAAGACTCCTCAGCCCTTGCTGCTAGGTTGTTTAGTATTGTTAGGTCAACTTCGATTAGTTCCCTGATGTCTGGGCGTTGTACCTTGAAAACGACGTCTGAGCCATCTGTTAATGTAGCTCTGTGAACCTGACTGAGGGAAGCAGCTGCGAAAGGCTCATGGTCAATGAATATACAGAACTCACCAATCTCCCCGCAGGTCTCCTCAATGACCGTCTGCACCTTCTCATACTCAACAGGCTTAACATCGTCTGTCAGGAACAATAACTCCTCGATTAAAGGCACTGGAAGAACGTCTCTTCTCCCACTCAATATCTGCCCCAACTTGATGAAAGTGGGGCCAAGCTCCTCGATGGCTAATCTAATCCTCCGGTAGACATCCTGTGTCTCTACTTCTGGATCTTTTAGAAAGTCTGGGCGCTTCTCATCAGGGAATAGTTCTTGTAGGAATATGCCGAAGCCGTATTTTGACAAGATCTTTGCGATCTGGGCGTATCTTGCTAGACGATTGACCATTGTTAATGATGCAGGATCATGGTTAATAAAACGAGGCATGGCTTGTGGCGAGGTTCATTGAAAACTTTTAGTATTATAAGACATAACCTAGTACTGATTTGTCTTGGCTAATATCCTAGTTGTTGATGATGAGATAGATATTCTTGATATGACGAGCGTTTTGCTCGAAAACTCAGGTTATGATGTTTTAACAGCCTCAAACGGGGAGATAGCGATTGATATAGTAAAAAACAAGGATGTTGACCTCGTAATTCTCGACGCTGTAATGCCGGGAATAAATGGGTTGGACGTATGTAGGAGCTTGAAGAGAAATATCCAAACAAGGAGTATACCGATCATTATTTTCAGTGCATTAGGAACAGGCCTTGATATGATGCTGGATGACAGAGACAAGGCTGACGCATACATAACCAAGCCATTCACAAGAAAAGTGATACTCAATAAAGTTAGTGAACTATTGGATTAGATATGGGTTTCATGCCGGGACAACGTTTTGTGTTCCCGGTTTCTGATAGAAACCTTTTAAATTGGACGGCTCGTTACACTCGTAGAATCCAAGGAAACTTGGGCATTACATTCAATAAGTGAATATCATGTTTGACGAAGAAAAACCAGAGGTCCTCGATGAGGAAGAGGAACAGGAAGAACCCGAGGAAGAAGTAGAGTCTGAAGAGGTTCAGGTTGAAGAGGAAGCCGCTCCAGTAGAGGAGCCGGAAGCAGAAGAAGAGCCTGAAGAGGAAGAGGTTCACTACGAGAACGCTGTTAACAAGGGAGACTTCATCAAGGTCGAGATGACTGGAAGCTCGGTTGAGACCGGTGAGGTGTTTGAGACTACAAGCGAGGAAGCTGCTCAGGAGTCAGGTATGTGGGAAGAGAACAGGACCTACGAGCCTAGACTGGTTATCGTTGGAGACGGCTATGTGCTCAGAGGACTCGACGAGCGCTTACCGGGCACACCATTCGATGAAGAGATCGAGATAGAGATCCCACCAGAGGAGGCTTTTGGTGAGAGAAACCCAGCTGATGTTCAGATGGTGCCTTTCCGTGTACTTAGGAGCAAAGGGATTAACCCATATGTTGGGGCTGAGCTGGAGATCGATGGAAGACCAGCAATAATAAGAAGTGTTAGCGCGGGTAGGGTTCAGGTTGATTATAATCATCGTTTGGCTGGAAGGAAGATAGTCTACAAGCTGAAGGTCGTAGAGCATATTGAAGATGACAAGGACAAGATGAGAGCGCTCATTGGTAGGAGATTCCTCGGAGTCGATACAGCGGAGTTCAAGCTCAAGAAGACAAAGAAGAAGCTCAGGATCGGTATCCCCGACCAGATTTTCTTCGGTGAGAACATCCAGATTGCTAAACGCGGCGTTGCACTGGACCTGCTCAGGTACTTTGAGGAACTCGAGGAAGTCGAGTACTACGAGTCCATCAAACGTTCCTAATTTTTCTTAGGGGGAACCCCCAATAAAGACTGAGGCAGCGGTAATCGGAGCCGGTCCGGCGGGATTGCTTGCCGCTGATGTTATTTCTAAGCAAGGTTTCCGTGTAGATGTTTTTGAGGAGCATGGACGGGTGGGTTATCCTGTTCACTGCGCCGGTATGGTAAGTGTTGAGGGATTTCGCAGGCTGGGCATCGAGCCTAGATCTGTTTTCCACCAGAACACGATTCTTGGTGGGAGGATTTTCTCCAGTGACGGCAGCTGTATTACTATCAGGGACAGGAAGCCTAGAGCATATATTATTGATAGGGGGCGGTTTGATGCTTATCTCGCTGAGGTGGCTGAGAGCAATGGCGCTAACATCAATACTGGTAGTAGAGTGGATCAGGTTATCTTCAGGGATGGCGTTGCTAAGGGTTTGATGATTGAAGGCTCAGAGGTTGAGTCAGGGGTTGTTATTGATGCTGAGGGGGCTCTCGGCAGGGTTCTGGGTAGATCAGGGATTATTATTGGTCAGGTGGGGGTCTTGAATGGGTTTAATGTTGAGGTTGATGTGGATGAGATTGAATCAGATATGGTTGAGGTGTGGTTCAGTCAAGAGATCGCGAAGGACTTTTTCACATGGGTAATCCCCATCAGCGAGAACCGGGTGAGATGCGGCTTGGCTACCTCAAGTAATAATGGAGCCAAGGCGCTCAAACACTTCATCGAGAAACGCTTCAACAAGGACCCCGTATCAACAATCCACAGTGGACTCGCGTGCATAGGGGGACCAGTGAATAAGACGGCTTATCCGGGTTTGTTATTGGCGGGGGATGTGGCTGGGCAGGTTAAACCCACCACTGGCGGCGGGGTAGTGCTTGGGGGACTCTGCGCCCAACTAGCTGGAGAGATGGGGGCTAGGGCTTTAGGAGGGGTCGGTGTGCTTGCAGATTATGAGAATGAGTGGCGCAGAAGATATGGCTCTGAGCTTCAAACCATGCTCATCTTACGAAGGCTCCTTAATGGATTAAGCGATGCCCAGATGAATAGAGCTGTTCACGTCTTCCTTGAGGAAGGTTTGGAGCAGAAATTCACCCACTTGGTTGAACAAGGAGACATGGATATGCAAGCCGGAGTAATCAAACGGGCAATAACGGACCCAGCGATACTCGCCGCTCTCGCTCGCTCACTAGGCAAGCTAGTGGTATCTGAGATCTTCTCGGTGTTTGGAGTATAAGGGAATGAGTCCAAGTTTTCGCGTTACTTATACAGGGGTAATCTAGTCTAGGAGATGATAGGAATGGAGACAAATTTTCCCCGGGTTGTTGATAACTATAAGGGGATCGAGATCTGGTATGATCCCGTTAAGGGTAAATATTATGCCTCTCACTGTGAGCACACCAAGCGCGATGTTTCAATTAAAGCTGTTAAGCGTTGGATTGAAGAGTATAAAGGCTAGGCTTTTCCCAGTTTTACCCCTAGATTGAAGGCTTCCTCTAGCTTATCCGGTAACTCATCTATCGGTATGTCTCTTCTAGTGGCTGGTTCGTAGGTGCAGCATTCGAGTATGTGTAGGTCGATCTTGAAGTGGGGGGCTATTCGCTTGAACATGGAAGCGGCTGACTGGTAGTGGTGCCGATATGTCAGTAGGACCGCGAAGGTCTTGTTTTCGAATCCACTCCAAGCGAGGGCTTCCATCCTGTCTTGAACTAGTTTTATTTGGGCTGTTAGGTAGCCCCAGTACATTGGGGAAACCCAGAGAATTAGGTCGGACTCCTTGTATGCCTTGTAGATAGGTTGCATATCATCTTCTATTCGGCAATTGTGAGGAGGGTTTGCGCAGCTCAGGCAGCCCTGACAGGGGGCAATGGATAGCTCGTTGAGGTAAAAGTGCTCGATGCTGTGATCTCCTGACGAGTTGAATCCTTTGACGAAGTGATCGCTGAGGGTATCGCTGTTTTTTCCCTTTCTTGGACTCCCATGTAGTACTGATGCCTTCATATATTGTGAGGCGTTGTTTGTGATTATATTTTCTCTGAGTGTTGCTTGTTGTTGTTTAAGTATCCATTATGATAGGTCTAGGCTGGAGTCTATCCTGTTGATCACTGTCTCGTAAGCTGTTGGATCGATTTTGATTGATATTGCCTTTTGGGGGCATATCTCGACGCATCTACCACAGCCCCTGCACTCATCAGAGATGACTGCTTTTCCATTCACAAGCTCTACCGCATCGATGAAGCATACGTCTATACATGATCCACAGCCGATGCAGTCGCCTGTTACTGATACCTCAACGCCCTCCATCTTGGTTATCTTATCACTGATATGGTCTCCTAGGTCTGGTATCATCTTCCACAGACAGCAACAGGGACAGCAATTACAGACAGTCATTAATTTCTCATCTGGTCCAGTATCCAGCCATACCGCGTCCAGCTTGTTACGACCAATAAGATGGACTAAACCTGCCTCTCTAGCCTTAACTACATGTTGATGGGCTTCTTCACGGGAGACAAGGCTTCCCAGCCTTGGATCTATCTTGGCTGCTGCCTCGCCCATGAAGAGGCATCCTAGATCAATTGGGTAGTCTCGGCACTGGGCGCTCTCTCTGCAGATGCAGAAATCCATTATGAAGTGGGTGTTTGCCTCGTCGATGAAATGGTGGACTATCTGGCTGGGGAGCACGGTGTTGGTGAAGGGGATTTCTTGGTTAACTTCCACCACTACGCTGTCTTTTGGTAGGTAGATCATATCGTCATTATGGAAGAACATCCTGTCGATCAGGGAGCCCAGCAGGGGTAGCCTAGATAATCTTGCATAGAAGAACCTGTACCGGAAGTTCTTCTTGATGAAGTCTATGACCCAGAGGGGAAGCATAGTGAATATGCATAAAATAATCTGATAAATATTGGGTGCTAGAACTCAGGTTTACGATATGCCAGAGCAAGAGCAACCAATGAGCCTATTAGCACGCTTGCGAGTGGAAACCCGGGTATACCCCCACCGCCACCACCTGTGCTTACAGTGATATCGAAGGTCTGGGTAGCATCATCAGAGTAGGTCCAGCCCTGAGGAGTCTCAAAAACAATATCAGCCCCAAGAGTATAATCTCCCTCAGTCTCTGGAGCAGAAATTTCAAACCAGTAAGTTCCAGTCTGATCCCCTACAGCCTGATCCTCTATTTCGATAATGGCTTCGGCTGTCTCTGGATCAGTAACTGCTACCGAGAAAGTGGTAATCTCTGGGAAGCTCACTTGAACATATACTGTGACGTTGAACAACTGGCTTGGTTCGAGTACGCTGGGTGCGTCCACTTCTGTTACCCAGGCAGAGTATTGACCGCTTCCTGTCGAGCCCACTTGTATGTAGATATAGTGCTCCTCATAGCCAGTTTCTGACATCACCCAACCTTCTTCATCGTAGAATACGTTGACGATGTATTCGTAGACTCCATTGGTTGATGGTGCTGTGAATGAGAGTGTTACGTTCCCCATCCCAGAGTCATTCAAGGTGTAGAGGTCCTCTACTACATACTCTTCAGTTATGGTATCAATTATACCGGGACTAACGTCTGTTGAGGTTGGAAAGTCCCAACCCAGTTCTAGGGTTATTGTTATTGTTTGACCGGGATCATATTGGGTTTGGTCGGTCCATATGCCATAGATACCTACTTCCTTGGTCTGGGCGCTAACTGGTACTAATAAAATGGATGATAATGCAAGAATTAGTATTAGTGATTTATTTTTAATGTGCATGGAACAATGAGTATGCGTCTAGTATTCAAGTTTTCTTGGTTTATTTTTCTATATATCTGAAATATTATTGATGTTTCATTTGATATGTAGTTAGGTGTTTTTGGTGTTTTCGTAGGTAAATGTTCTTTTACTTGGACCTTTGTATTTTGATATTGATAGGTGGTTTG
>Ga0272442_10000253_pt1 | contig 90160 bp, 69 predicted proteins | sample SSMForm2O_FD_200262 | JGI IMG/M metagenome (GOLD analysis project Ga0272442, IMG submission 200262) | Marine sediment archaeal communities from Little Sippewissett salt marsh, Falmouth, MA, United States - SSM-Form-2O | ecosystem: Environmental > Aquatic > Marine > Wetlands > Sediment ...
TATTTAATTGGATGGTTTTTCCATATCTCGAAGCCCTTCTTAATAACATTCGAAAAACGTACCCTCTCCCTTCATTGGAAGGCAATATACCATCAGAGTTCATAAATACCAGAGCCCTTATATGGTCCGCAATCACTTTTAACGCCAATTCAGTCTTTTTGTCAGCTTTATATTTAACATCCGCCGTCTTGGCAACAAAATTGATGATGGGCAAAAATAGATCTGTCTCAAAATCAGTATCTGCCTTTTGTAAAACGGATGCAATTCGCTCCAAACCTAAACCTGTATCAATATTTTGCTTGGGCAAAGGCGTTAAGGAACCGTCCTCATTCCGGTTGTATTGCATAAAAACCAGATTCCATAATTCAAGATATCGATCATCAATGCCTACGCCCCCACCACCGGAGGATTTTTCTTTACCCAAATCGATATATATCTCAGAACAAGGACCACAGGGACCGGTCGGTCCTACTTTCCAAAAATTATCCTTTTCACCCAAGCGTATTATTTTTTTTTCAGATAGTCCAACCAGGTCATGCCAAATTCCAAAAGATTCATCATCATCTTTATAAACAGATACCCATAATTTTTCTTCAGGAAATCCAATGACTTCCGTAAAAAATTCCCATGCCCATTGAATCGCTTCACGTTTAAAGTAATCGCCAAAAGAAAAATTACCCAGCATTTCAAAAAAAGTATGGTGACGTGCCGTAACACCGACATTTTCAACATCATTCGTTCTAACGCATTTTTGTGAACTGGTAGCCCTTCTCAATGAAGACTTTACTTGTCCTAAAAATATCGGTTTAAAAGGAACCATCCCTGCGATGGTCAGTAGAATTGAAGGGTCCTCAGGTATCAATGAGGCACTTTTTTTGACGGTATGCTTTTTCTTTTCAAAAAATTTTAAATATTTTTTACGTATTTCATCACTGGTCATGTAATTCACTTGCACCATTACTCCTTCCGTAAATATACTTTTTGATGATTTTTTGCAAAAAGGTCAAATTTCCATTAAACCACTACTTATATTCTCAATCTTATAAAATTACATCATTGTAAAACAATGATGTAATTTTATTTGTGTATTATCAGTCTTTTTATTTTAAAATTAGACCTTTTTTATTTCTTTTTTACTCTAATTTTTATTTTTTTATGACCGGAAAGTTTTTTCTATCCTGCCACTCTCAATACTTCTTCAATGGTAGTCATTCCCTTTAATACCTTTTCTATGCCGCTTGACCTAAGCGTTTTCATGCCATTTTTTAAGGCAGCTTCTTTAATAACACTGCTTGGTGCCTTTGAAACAACCAAAGAGCGAATCTCTTCATTCAACAAAATAAGCTCAAAAATTGAAGTCCTACCATAATAACCGGTGTTCTTGCAGATGGGGCACCCTTTTCCCCTGTATAGTTTGATATCTTCACCGATATCCTTTTCTTTTTTGAGAATTTCCAAAACTTCTTCTGAAGGCGTGAATGCTTCCTTGCAATTTTCACAAATCACCCTGACCAGCCTTTGTGCAACCAATCCAATAATAGAGGATGAAATCAAAAACGGTTCAATTTGCATATCCATTAATCTGGTTAAGGCGCTGACAGCATCATTGGTATGCAGCGTGCTAAAGACCAGATGTCCGGTTAAAGCAGCCTGAACGGCTATTTTGGCTGTTTCCGTATCCCTTATTTCTCCGACCATGATAATGTCCGGATCCTGGCGTAATATTGAACGCAGTGTATTGGCAAAAGTTAAATTGATCTTAGACTTCATTTGAACCTGGTTGATTCTTTTTAATTTGTACTCGACAGGATCTTCAACGGTAATCACGTTCTTGTCTTTTGAATTTATCTCATTTAAAACAGCATATAGTGTTGTACTTTTCCCGCTGCCGGTAGGTCCCGTAACCAGAATTATTCCATAAGTATGATTGATAATGGAACGAAAATCCTTTAGTTGTTCAGGCAAGAAACCGACACTGTTTAAGGTAATGATTCCTTTGCTTTTATCCAATAATCGCAAGACAGCCTTCTCCCCAAAAACAGTTGGCAGTGTTGAAACCCTTAGGTCAACTTCTCTGGTACCAAACTTTATCTGAAAACGTCCGTCCTGTGGTAATCTGCGTTCCGCAATATCCATATTAGACAGTATTTTTATCCTTGAGATAATGGCAGACTTAATTTTATTGGGTAAAACTTTGATATCATGTAATATGCCGTCAATCCTGAAGCGAATGATTAATCCGGATTCATTTGGTTCCACATGGATATCACTTGCTCTATCTTTTACACCTTGAATGATAAACATGTTGACCAGTTGTATTATGGGCGCTTCTTTGCTCAAGGATTCAATCTTTCTTAAATCTTCCTCTTCTTCATCTTTTTGCAAGGTAATACCGGTGGCATATTTTTCAATAATATCTTCATATTCGCCCAGTTCGTAATACGAGCTGATTGCCGTGCTGATATCTTCTTCAGATGCCATCATCAATTTTATTTTTTTTATTTTAGTAGAACTTCTTACAAAATCAATGGCATGAACATCCAAAGGATTTGACATGGCAATCGTTAACTCACCATTATTCTTGCTAATTGGAATAAGATTATATTGTAAGGCAATTTTTTCCGGAATAACATCAATAACTTCGGGATCGATAATGCAGTTGGATAAATCAATATATTCTGTTTCATAAATATATTCCAAAATTTCATTTAATTTGTCTTTTCCAAGGTGACCATTTTCTACCAGTATTCTCCCGAGCTTTCTTTTATCTCCGTTATTCTGCGCCTTAATAGCCACTTCTAATTGATGACTGTTAATCAGGCCTTTTTTTAATAGGACGTCCCCTATTCTTTGATTTGTGAAAGGTTTTTTGGACATTTCCATATTTTTACCGCCTTAGTAATCATATTTTTCCATTCACTTATTTCCCGTTAAATAAATCCCCAAACAAATCCTTGAATAACAATTTATCAACATTCTGCTTCTTGTTATATTCTTTCATGAATCTCTTTTGTTCTTCTTTTTCAGCTCTCCTAATGCTCAAACTGATCTTTTTTCTTCGATTGTCAATTTTAGTTACCAATGCAAGGATATCACTACCAACGGTCAATACATCTTTGGGGCTGTCAATTTTTTTATGCGATATTTCTGATATGGGAACCAATCCATCAACATTTTCTTCCAGATTGACAAATGCGCCAAAATCGGTCAAGCTAACTACTTTCCCTTCTACCAATGCACCCACAGGATATTTCTTTTTGATAGATACCCAAGGGTCTTCCAGCAATCTTTTTTTACTCAAGGTAATCTGTAGTTTTTCTTTATCTATATTGATAATCTTTAACTCGTATTCTTTGTCTTTTTTAACGACTTCATTGGGATGCTTGACTCTTTCCCAGTCCATTTCAGAAACCGGAATAAATCCTTCTATCCCTTTATCCAGCTGAACAAACGCACCGAAATTTTTAATTCTGGTCACTTTTCCCTTGATAACATCATTCACCTTGTACAATTTTTCGATTCCATCCCAAGGATTTGCCATGGTTCTTTTTCTGCTTAGATAGATTAATCTGGCATCCTTATCAATTTTAACAATTTTCAAGGGTAATACCATATATTTTTTTAACAATTCTGATGGTTTTTCAATATACTCCCAATCAATTTCCGAAACCTGAATAACACCGGTCACGCCCAATTCCAAATCAACATTTGCCCCGTATGAAGTCACCTGGGTGATCGTTCCTTCAACCGTTGAACCAACAACATACTTTTCTTCGATTGAATCCCAGGGATTAGGTAACATCTGCTTCAAGCCAAGGGATAGTTTTTTCTTTTCACTATTAATTTCCAGAATTTTTAATTTAAGTACTTCGCCTTCTTTGATGACTTCTGCCGGATTCTTGATGAACGACCAAGCCATCTCGGAAATATGCAATAATCCGTTCAACCCTTCTTCTATTTCAACAAAAGCGCCAAAGTCCTTTATCTTGGTGACCTTACCTTCCACTTCGTCCCCAACTGAATATTTCTCACTCACACTTTTCCAAGGATCTTCTGAAAGTTGCTTGGTGCTAAGAGAAATCTTGGTATTTTCTTTATCGTAGCCAATGATCTTGACCTTGATGACTTCTCCTTTTTTCAGAAGCTTAGTTGCATCCTTAATATCTTTCCAGGTAATCTCCGAAATATGCAGCAAGCCTTCTATTCCTCCGATATCAATGAATGCGCCAAACTTGGTAATATTCGTAATCACACCTTCCGTCTCCTGTCCAACTTCTAATTTTGACAGGGTTTCTTTTTTCATTATTTTTCGTTCTTTTTCCACTATTTCACGATGCGATAAAATGACTTTATTATTCTTTTTCTCTAATTTCAAAATGATGAAATCTAATTTCTTTCCGATATATTTATCCAGATCTTCATCTTTTATGAACTTTTGCTCTATTTGCGACTTGGGCACAAAAGCCTTTATTCCTACATTGACAATCAATCCATTTTCATTTTTTTCAATAACTTCTGCGTTAATTTTTTCTTTTTTCTTGTAAGTATCAGACAGTTTTTCCCAGAGCTGTAAATATTTTGCTCTTTCTTTGGATAATTTGATATTACCATTTTTTTCATCAACATTCGTAACAAAAACATGGACATCATCACCTACTTCCAGCGCATGTGACACTGAACCAGCTTCTTTGGAAAAAAGTGATGATTCACTTTTCGGCAAAAAACCTTCCATTTTATATTTTATATCGACTAAATAGCCGTCATCGTTTTCTTTAACGATCTTACCTTTGATGACATCTCCTCTTTTTATTTTCTTAAATTTCTCCAGAGATTCATTGATCATGTTGTGCATCTCTTCTTGTTGCGTTTTTTCGCTTTGGCTTAATTCTTTGGACTCCATTACATTACCCTTCCCTTTTTCATACCTTTTTATTATCTTCAATATAAAAGATATTTATTTTTTTTGTTTATGCATTAAATATCAAACCTATTTTTTTAAGGCTTAATACACCATTTCTTTTAAAAGAACCATTTTACCTTGATTAGCTTTTTAAATTTTCCACATGTAATATAGATTAAAAACGTCTAATGATTCTTTTTTCGGTGATAATCGTATCCACCGGAATATCTTTATCATCTACAGGAATTTTTTCGATTATTTGACACTCAAATGCCAATGCAATTTTTGGAGAAAAAACGTTCGCTCTCTCCAGAAAACGATCATAATAGCCCTTTCCCCTTCCAAGTCGATTTCCTTCTGTATCGAAAGCAATGCCGGGTAAAATAATTAAATCAATTTTCTCCGGGCAAGAAATTCTTTGAAATTCTTTCTTTGGCTCTAAAATTCCTTGTTTGTTTTTTTCTAATTCTTTGTCAAAATCAATCAATAAAGACGGAACTAGATTGATTGTTGTATTATTCATGATAGGAATAAATATATTTTTTGCCCCTTTAATTGATTCCTTTATCATGTTTTCAGTCTGCACTTCATATTTTGTTGCCACATAAAACATAATATTCTTTGAATGGAAATACTCATCAATTGTTCTAAGTTTTTCAAATATATTTTGACTATATTTATTCTTTTTATCTGTAGGCAGTAATTTTCTTTTCAAGCAGACTTCTTTTCTAATCATATCTTTATTTTTCATATTTTTCATTATCGTTTATAATATATTCATTTTTATTATTTGTCAAAATTATGATCCAAAACACATTGGACAAACATCTTTTTATTTATTATTTTTACTTTATCATGATTTCTATCATTTTTTACGGTTTCCCAAGCATCTTTTTTATTGTTTGTATTGGATTTTATTAACCTGACCAACAAAATAAAGTCTTCTATTCCAGCAATAACCTGAGATAAATCATCTCAGGTTATTGCTGGTCACTATCATTAGTATTTTCTAAAAATGATAATAATAGTTGTAATTTTTAAAAATTACAAAACCCCACTATGTCGTGAGCTTTTGGTTTTGATACCTGTCCTCAAACAGGTGGGCATCTACCTAAATGTTTTATGTTTCCACATTTAGCCGGAACTAAATGTTTGATATTATCTTACCAAAAGGTATGACTTATCTCAGGCATACATGCTGCACTTAGAGCTCGATCCCTCTTTAATAAGTGTTGGCTCAAAACTTAATCAGACAACACGAACACAGCAGGGTGACTATTATTTTTACAGCATCATCATATCATAATTGCTTTTATTTTTCAAAATATTTAAGACTTTTATTGTAATCGTTCATTTTACCGTGATTTGCGTTCCTTTTAAGACAATACTTGCCTAACCTCTTTGCTCATTTATTTGCTTTTTATCTGTTCGGATTATTTAATATTTTAGTTTGAGTTTAAACAAAGTTATTTATAAATCCAGTTTAATATGAAGATCCTTTAACTGATTTTTATCCACCGCAGAAGGGGCATTCGTTAATAAACATGTTGCCTTTTGTGTCTTTGGAAAGGCGATAACCTCTCTAATAGAATTTGCACCGGCAAATAACATGGTTAATCTATCCATTCCAAAGGCGATTCCACCGTGAGGAGGTGCACCATACTTTAATGCTTCCAGCAAAAAACCAAATTTTAGCTGAGCTTTTTTATCATCAATCCCCAGCAACCTGAAAATATTTCTTTGCATTTCAGTATTATGGATTCGAATACTTCCGCCCCCTATTTCATTACCATTTAAAACTAAATCATATGCCTTCGAACGAACATTTTGCGGTTCAGTATCAAGCAAAGGAATGTCTTCATCTATAGGTGAGGTAAAAGGATGATGAACAGATTCATACCTTTTTTCGTCTTTATTGTATTCCAGTAACGGAAAATTGGTCACCCAAAGAAAATGAAATGATTGACTTGTTTGATCAATCAGTCCTAGCTCATTCGCCATTTTTAATCTAAGATTTCCCAGTGACTTATAGACAACTTCTTTACTGTCTGCAACAATGAGAACAATATCTCCTTCTACTGCATTGACCCGTTCCCTGATATTTTTAATTTCTTCTGGGCTGATAAATTTGGCGATTGAGGATTGAAATCCATTCTCCTGCTTATATTTGATAAAGGATAATCCTTTAGCTCCAAAGGCTGATGCAAATTGCGTCAGATCATCCAATTTTTTTCTTGAGAATTGACCGTATCCCTCAATCTTAATCGCACAAATTTTCCCTTTATCTTTTAAAATATTCTGAAAGACCCTAAAAGAAGAATGGTTAAAAATATCAGATAAATCAACAAGTTCCATTCCAAATCTCAAATCCGGCTTATCACTGCCATATTTTGACATAGCTTCCTTGTAATCCAATTTTAAAAAAGGCGTTTTTAGCTCTTTGTTGAATATTTTTAAAAATAGATGAGAAAACATCTTTTCAATTAATTCAAAGATGGTATCCCTATCAATAAAAGACATTTCCATATCCAGTTGGGTGAATTCAGGTGCTCTATCCGCCCTTAAATCTTCATCACGAAAACAGCGAACGATTTGAAAGTATTTTTCAAACCCTGAAACCATTAACAATTGCTTGAATAATTGTGGAGATTGCGGCAATGCATAAAATTCTCCCGGATTAACCCGGCTTGGCACAATATAATCCCTTGCTCCTTCCGGAGTGCTTTTTGTCAAAAACGGGGTTTCTATATCTAAAAATCCTTGATTATCAAGATATTTTCTTATTTCCATGGAAATAAGATGCCTTAAGCGTAAATTATTCTGCATTTTTGCCCTTCGCAAGTCAAGATATCGGTATTTGAATCTCAAATTATCACCGACCTCTACATTTTCTCCTATATTTATGGGCAGATTTTGGGAAGTATTTAATATTTTTGCTTCGTTTACTTTTATCTCAATTTCACCGGTAGTTAAATTGGGATTTTTTGCTCCGGAGAATCGTGAGATAACACTACCTTTTACGGCAATAACATATTCATTCTTTATATTATGCGCTTTTTGATGCATCTCTTTTGATTCTTTTGGATTAAAGACGATTTGTGTGATTCCTTCTCTATCCCTTAAATCAATAAATATCAAACCGCCATGATCTCTTCTGCTTTGGCTCCATCCCATCAGAATGACTTCTGAACCAATATCCTCTTTTCTCAGCTCACCACAAGAATGTGTTTTTTTCCAATCCCCCATCAGCTCTACTATATTTTTCATTTTTCCAAGCTCCTTTATGTATCATCAGGCATTTTATATTATGAATGAAAACGTGAAGCACTGATAAACAACCCGTAAACTAACTGGTTACCGTTCGTTATTTTCATTTAGATAGAATAAATCATTGGTTTATTTTTTCTCCAAGCAAATAATTTGTTTTCTTTTCTAAATCTCATATTCCCGTTTATAAATAATGCCATACGAATTTTTATTTAGTTTTTCAATATACCAACAGCCCTCCCTGCTAAATTATCTTAGCTCGTTGGTCAGGCAGCTTTTTTTATAAAAATAATTCTTTCGTTAATCAATTTTTTCTGTGTTTTTAAGGATATATTTTATTTAACATTCTGGGAAAAGGTATGGTTTCCCGAACGTGGTCCAATCCACAAATCCAGGAAACAGTTCTTTCAATTCCCAACCCAAACCCGGAATGCGGTACCGAACCAAATCTCCTAATATCCAAATACCATTCATAGCTGTCTCTTGGCAATTGATGCTCCTTAATTCTATTTTCCAACAATTGGTAATCATCTATTCTTTGTCCACCACCGATAATTTCACCATATCCTTCCGGAGCCAACATGTCAGCCCCCAAAACCACATCTTCTCTTTCGGGATCAGGTTTCATGTAAAATGCTTTTGATTTTGTCGGATATCGATGCACGATGACCGGGCTGTCATATTTATTGGATAATATGGTTTCATCTTCTCCGCCAAAATCATCTCCCCACTCAATGTCTACCCCATTGTTTTTTAGTATTTTAACAGCTTCGTCATATGATATTCTCGGAAAAGGAGTTTTAACCCGTTCCAATTTCGAAATATCTCTTTTTAAAATTTCCAGTTCTTTTTTCTTATTCTTCAAAACCTGGGTTACAATATAAGCAACCAGATTTTCCTCAATTTCGATACAACCATCAAAATCAAGATAAGCTGCTTCCGGTTCAACCATCCAGAATTCCATTAAATGCCGTCTTGTTTTTGATTTTTCAGCCCGAAATGTTGGGCCAAAACAATAGACTCTCCCAAAGGCTGAAGCATTTGCTTCATTGTATAATTGACCGCTTTGAGTGAGAAATGCTTTATCGCCAAAATATTCTGTTTCGAACAAGGTCGTGGTTCCTTCACAGGCAGCAGGCGTTAAGATGGGTGTATCAATTAATATAAAATCATGGTCATCTAAAAAATTACGGATTGATCTTATAATTTCTGCCCGAATTCTCAGTATGGCATTTTGTCTTGGTGACCGTAGCCATAAATGTCGATAATTCATCAAAAAGCCAACACCGTGCTCTTTCAAGGAAATAGGGTAATTCCCAGCCGCTTTGCTGATAATTTTAATATTTTTTATTAATATCTCGTAACCTGATTGCGCTCTCGGCTCTTTTCTAACCAAACCAAATACTTTAACTGCGGATTCATATTCCAGATCATCAACCTCTTTGAATACATTTTCTTCCACTTCACCCTTGATCATGGTTGCCTGCATAAAGCCCGACCCGTCTCTAATAATTAAAAATTTAATGCTTCCACTTGAACGCTTGTTATAAAGCCATCCGTCTATCTCGACTTCCTTTTCGACATATTTACAAATATTGCCAATTCTTACTTTTTCCATTACTTCCTCCCTTTATATCTTAAATCAACTGGGCCATGTCCAAATATGGGTATTCTCTATCAATCGCTTAGGTTAGCAAATGTCCTTTTAATGTCAACTCTCTTCTTTAACTAACCGATTACAGCAATGTTTTGATAATATTATCAATATCCACTTCCTTTTGCTCTTTGCTCTCCATATTTCTTACAGTCACTTTTTCCCTGGATAATTCTTCTTCTCCTAAAATAACAGTGTATTTTGCCTGAACTTTATTCGCTGTTCTCATTTGGGATTTTAAACTTTTTCCAGAAATATCCATATCTGCGGTAAATCCGGATTTTCTTATTTTTTGAAGCAAGGTCAATGCAATACTTTTTTTCTTTTCATCGGTGTTAACCAAAAAAACATCAAATGCGGTCGGTTCAGGCCAAGGGAGATTCTGTTTTTCCATGGTAATAATCATTCTTTCGATTCCCGCTGCAAATCCTACAGCAGGTGTTTCTTTTCCTCCCAATTCATCGACTAAATTATCATATCTTCCTCCGCCAGCAATCGCATTTTGTGCGCCAAGTTCACCTGAAGCTATCTCAAATGCCGTTTTCGTGTAATAATCCAGTCCCCGGACCAATTTGTCATCGATAACATAGTCTATTTTTAAATGATCAAGTAAAGCTTTTACCTCTTTAAAATGTAATCGACATTCTTCGCAAAGGTGATCAATGATCTTGGGTGCATTTTTCAATGCCTCCTGGCAACTTTCTTTTTTACAGTCCAACACCCTTAAGGGATTTTTAAAGGTTCTCTGTTTACAGTCATGACAGAGCTGCGCTTCTTTTTTATCTAAAAATAACCTGAGTCTTTCAATATAAGCTACCCTGCATTTTTTACAACCGACACTATTCAGGGATACTTTTAAATTTTTTAATCCCAGCTTTTCATATATTTCCAAAGCAGCTGCAATGATTTCAGCATCTGCCACAGGTGATTGAGAGCCAATTGACTCAATGCCAAACTGATTGAATTGACGAAATCTTCCCGCTTGGGGTTTTTCACATCGAAACATGGGTCCAAAATAGTAAAGTTTGACTACCTTTGATGTTCTATCCATCCTGTTTTCCAAATAGGACCTTACTACAGAAGCCGTTCCTTCCGGTCTCAAAGTAAGGCTTCTTCCTTTTCTGTCAGGAAAAGTAAACATTTCTTTATTGACAATATCCGTACTCTCACCAATTCCCCTAATAAAAAGCTCAGTATGTTCAAAAATCGGCGTTCTAATTTCCTTGTAATCATATTTTTTTAATATATTCCTGATGACATCTTCCACGTAATACCATTTATTGATATCTTCAGGTAAAATATCTTGTGTCCCTTTGGGAATTTTGATAATCAACGATATTCTCCTTTTCAATTAGTAATTGTTATGATTTTCCGTAAAACCCCTTTTGTCTATAGCTTTTTTAAAGGCATCTTCCTGGCTTATTCTACCTTCCATCAGTAAATCCTTTAAAGATTGGTCCAGACTTTGCATGCCGTCTTTTTTACTGATTTGAATGGTTGATGAAATTTGATGGGTTTTACCTTCTCTTATTAAATTTTTTATGGCCGGATTGACCACCATCACTTCCAGGGCTGCAACTCTACCTTTTCCTTCCAAATTAGGAATGAGCGTCTGTGCAACCACACCAATAAGTGAACCGGCGAGCTGCATTCTTACCTGATTCTGCTGGTAGGGAGGAAAGGCATCAATAATCCTTTCAATGGTCTCTGCCGCACTGATGGTATGTAGCGTAGAGAAGACCAGATGCCCTGTTTCGGCAGCAGTTAAAGCCATGGATATAGTTTCAAGATCTCTCATTTCTCCCAACAGTATCACATCAGGATCCTCACGCAAAGCATTTCTCAATGCATCAGCAAATGTTTCGGTATGAGACCCTATTTCTCTTTGTGATACCAGGCAATTTTTGTGGGAATGAATAAATTCAATCGGATCTTCCACTGTAATGATATGATCATATCTTTTTGAATTGATCATATCGATCAGAGCAGCTAAAGTCGTTGATTTACCGCTCCCGGTAGGTCCGGTAACCAAAATAAGGCCTCTATCCTTTCCAGTAAAGTCGCCAAGGATTTCGGGTAAATTCAACTCAGAAAGGGTCTTGACCTTTTCCGGAATTAAACGAAAAGCACCAGCCATGCCCAGTCGGTGTCTAAAAATATTGATCCTGAACCTTGATACATCTTTTAATTCATAGGATAAATCCAGCTCTCCTTTTTTTTCAAAAACAATTTTTTGTTTTTCATTTAAAATGCTATATATCATTTCATGTGTGCTTTCCTTGTTCAATTCAGGTAAATCTAACTTTGTCAGTTTCCCGTGGATTCGGAGTACCGGAGGTATTCCAATATTCAAATGCAAATCAGATGCCTCCTTTTCACGAGCTATTTTCAGCAATTCTTTTATTTCCATCACTCTTCTCCATTGGCATTGAATTTCTTATTTTTAAATATCAGATCAATAGAATGATTTATATTCTTAAATGATGACAAAACAAACCTTATCTTTCTTTTGGTGATAACCTCAATTGCCTTAACTGCCTCATTATCGGTTGGGTCAGCGATAGCAACCACCAATTCATCATTTAATTCCAGAATAGGCAACGCTTTATACTTTCTCAATGTAAATTCAGGAATATCTTTTGATAACCGAATATCAATATTATTTATATCAATGTTCACATAGGGTATGTCCAGCTGTTTGCTCAAAATCCAATTGATTTCATCCTGTGTTACAACGCCCATTTCCATTAATATTTCGCCTACTCTTCTACCGGTATTCTTTTGCACAGCCAATGTTTTTTTTAACTGAGATGAGGTAATACGCTTATATTCAATGAGCATTTCTCCTAATTTTTTGTGGGATCTGTTTTTATAATTCATTTCTTTTGTCAATAAACCATTTTTCCTTCCCCATTTTTTGCTTGACGAATAAATTTCTTTCCAAGAAAGCTGAAGGTCATTTAAAAATAAAAAACCCTGATAATATCAATAAATGTATTATCAGGGACGAGAATTCTCTCGCGGTGCCACCCTGTTTGAATGATTTGTTTTCATTCCGCTCAATAGCAAAATAACGTTTGCCAAACGATTAAATTTACTGAAATTTTCAATTTAATATTAAAAGGGGTCTTTGGATTGCCTCTCTTTGCATTTAAAAGGCATTCTACTTTCCTAATATATTTTTACCGATTTCGTAATCTTTCTAATTTTATATAAATAAAATTAGAAAGTCAAATTATTCTTTTTATGAATGAATATAGATAAAAACTGCATTAAAAATACTTTTTTAAGTAGTTTTTGCCATCATTTTATAAATTCTCTGCAAGGTTAACCTTTTCTTTTATCAATAACCGCCTTGCATTTTCATAAATACTTTTTTATCCACTGCCTTTCTAATAGCATCTTCCCGACTGATTTTACCATCAGCAAGGAGATTTTTAAGAGATTGGTCCAAGCTTATCATTCCGTCTTTTTTCCCCATCTGAATGAGCGTGGTCATTTGATGCACTTTTTCTTCACGTATAATATTTCTGATTGCCGGATTAGCCACCATAAGCTCAATAACCGGTACCCTTCCTTCCCCGTCTATGGTAGGCAACAATGTCTGGGCAACGATTCCCAAAATAGATTCTGCTAATTGCATTCTTATCTGGCCTTGCTGATGGGGAGGAAATACATTGATCATTCTCTCAATACTTTCAGAAGCACTATTCGTATGCAGCGTAGAAAAAACCAGATGTCCGGTTTCTGCTGCAGTTACTGCCATGGAGATGGTATCCAGATCCCTCATTTCTCCAACCAGGATAACATCGGGATCTTCCCTTAGTGCACTTCTTAAGGCATAAGAAAAAGATTTTGTATTTGACCCCACCTCTCTCTGATCGATAATGCAGTTTTTATGATCGTGAACAAATTCAATAGGATCTTCGATGGTGATGATATGCTCATATCTTTCTTGATTAATAATGTCGATCAAGGTTGCCAAGGTGGTAGATTTACCGCTTCCGGTAGGGCCCGTAACCAGTACAAATCCTTTCGACTTCTTTGTAAAACCAACGATTTCCTCAGGTAAACCCAGTTCTTCTACTGTTTTTATCTTTTCCGGAATTAATCTAAAAGCTGCGGCTTCCCCTCTTCTATGTTGAAAGATGTTTATTCTAAATCGCGCGACATTTTTAAGCTCATAAGAAAAATCCAATTCCCTTAATTTTTGATACATATTTTTTTGTTCTTCGGTAAGAATGCCAGCTATAATTTCATGAACGTCTGATGCATCAAGTTCGGGTAGATCCATTTTTAGCAGTTTTCCATTGATCCTTAATACAGGAGGTACGCCAACGGTAATATGCAAATCCGAGGCATCCCTTTCTTTTGTTGCAATCAATAATTCGTTTAAATCCATTTACCAATCCCCCTTCTTTTATATCGACAGAATCAGAAACTTAGATTTTTACATAGATATCGCATTCATTTTATCAAACATGGCTTTGACATGCAAAGGGGTTGTGCCACAGCATCCTCCAATCATATCAATTCCTAAATCTTTAAATTTTTTTGCATAATCAGCCATCTTCTTTGGTGAAGCAGGATAAAATATCTTTCCATCCACTAATTCAGGAATACCGGCATTTGGTTCAGCCAGTAAATAATGTGTACTCACTTTTTTCATCAATTTTAGTACTTCATACATAATATCAGGACCGGTTCCACAATTGGCACCAATCCCGTCTGCACCCTCCTTCTCCAAGGTCATTGCAGCCTTTTCAGGTGTTATTCCATATATTGTCTTTAAATTTTTATCAAAAGTCATTGAAGCGATGACCATTAAATCAGTATTTTCCTTTACAGCTTTCAGAGCTGATTTTATCTCTTCAAGGTCATAGAATGTTTCCAGAATAACAAGGTCAATTCCTTCTTCTGCTAGAATGAGCACTTGTTCTTTGTAATTTTCATAGGCTTTTTGAAAAGAAAGTTCTCCATAAGGTTCCAATATTTTACCTGTCGGGCCTATCGAACCGGCAAGGTAAACCTTCCGATGAGAATGGTTGCTTTTTGTGATTGCTTCTCTGGAAATCCTAACCGCAGATTCATTTATCGATGACACATCTGCTCCTATGTTATAATTGTTCAATTTGATTCGATTGGCACCAAATGTATTGGTTAAAACAATATCTGAACCGGCATTGATGTAATCATAGTGAATTTTTTTCACTATTTGTGGATTGATTATATTCCATTTTTCTGGGCAGTCTCCCGATTTCAGACCCTGTCCCTGTAACATGGTTCCCATCGCTCCATCCAGTAATAAAGGCCTTTCTTCTAATATTTTTTCAATTTCCTCTTTCATTTTATTTTTATTCAACAAAATGTCCATTCATCCCTCTCTCTTTTAATATTTATCATTTACTAAGCATCTTTTTACTCATTCATATAAAACGCAAAGAGTCCAATGAATCATTGAATGTTTGCAGTTCATTATCTATTAGACTATTGTAAGCCTGCATCTTTTCTCAAGGTTTCAGCTAAATCTGTTTTTTCCCAAGTGAAATCTTTATCTTCTCTTCCAAAATGACCATAAATCGCCGTTTTTTTATAAATAGGCCTTCTTAAATCTAACTTCTCGATAATTGCCTCCGGCCTTAAATCAAAATACTTTTCGACCAATGAAGCTATTTTATTTTGAGAAATCTTTTCTGTATCAAAGGTATTAATCATCACTGAAACCGGTTGGGCAACACCAATTGCATAGGCAATTTGAATTTCACATTTTTCAGCCAATCCGGCAGCAACGATATTTTTTGCAACATATCGCGCTGCATAACTGCCAGATCTGTCCACTTTCGTAGGATCTTTGCCTGAAAAACATCCACCGCCATGGCTTCCTAATCCTCCGTAGGTATCAACAATAATTTTTCTTCCAGTCAACCCAGTATCCGCCTGGGGACCGCCAATAACAAATCTGCCAGTAGCATTAATGAAATACCTGGTATTTTTATCTCTATATTTTACTGGTATCACACATTCTATCACTTTTTCCCTAATATCCTTCTGGATGACTTCCTGGCTTATTTTTGGATCATGCTGAGCAGCAATGACTACCGTCTTTACGCTTCTCGCTTCTCCGTTTTCATACTCAACAGTAACCTGTGACTTACCATCAGGCCGAAGATAAGGTAGAATTTTCTTTTTTCTTACCTCAGCCAGGCGCATGGTTAATTTATGGGCTAAAACAATAGGTAGTGGCATCAACTCGTCTGTTTCCATGCAAGCATAGCCAAACATCATCCCCTGGTCTCCTGCTCCGATAGCTTCAATATCATTGATGTTTTTTTCGAGACTTTTTGATTCATAAGAACGACTTACCCCTAGATCTATATCACTTGATTGCTCATCGATGGAAGTTAGTACGGCACAGGTATCTCCATCAAATCCATATTTTGCCCGGGTATATCCAATTTCCTTTATTGTTTTTCTTACGATTTTAGGAATATCCACATAGCAATTGGTTGTTATTTGTCCGGCAACTAAAACCAATCCGGTCGCTACCAGTGTTTCCACTGCTACCCTGCCAAATTTATCTTCTTTGTAAATAGCATCTAAAATGGCATCTGATATTTGGTCAGCCATCTTGTCCGGATGTCCTTCGGTTACAGATTCCGAGGTAAAAAGGTACTTCTTTTTCAATGTTATAATCCCCCCTACTAAATAATAAAACCCCTTCAAAGATGAAGAGGTTGTTTTTACTTATCTCTCGGAATGATTATTCCGCGGGAATTGGCACCAACATAATATAATTAAATACTATAGGTTGCCGGGCTTCTTAGGGTCCGTCCCTCCACCATCTCTTGATAAGAGTCTATTCTTTTTTACTTCGTTAAAATAGCATAGTTGGAAATGATTGTCAACATTATGTTCTGTCTAAAATCGATAAAATGATGAACAAAATAAAAAAAGTGTTCTAAATGCAAAAGATAAAACCACCTTTGCTATTGATTAATGAGAGTATTGGCTTCGTCAGCAAAATGACTAACAAAAGATGGTCAGGGATTTTATATGTTCTGTCAACTTATAATATGCTAATCTTTTCAAAGCGAACTACACATATTTTTTATAATCGTCATGGTTGGTTATGTTCTTTATAATCTTCTTTAAATCGCTCTCCCTGTTTTTAGGGTATATTAGTTTAATATCTCCACTTGATACAATCACTAAATCCGACAAACCTATCGTAACAATCAATCCTTCGTCATTTATAATTACGCATCTTTTTGTGTCCACGCTTTCGTGCCCGCCACTAACTACATTACCGTTTTTATCCTTGGGAAATATTCGCTCCATTGAACTCCATGAACCAACATCGTCCCACCTGAAATCACCTTTAATAACCAATCTGTTGGATACTTTTTCTAATATGGCATAATCAATGGAGATTTTTTTTAATCCTTGGAAAACTTCTTTCATAACCTCTCTTTTTTTTAGCGTACCTAAGTTTTCTTTTATTCTCATTAATCCTTTATATAGTTCCGGTATTTCTTTCTTCATTGCGTATAAAATATCTTGACAGGTCCATACAAATATGCCACTATTCCATAGATAATTTCCTTGCTTTAAAAAATGTTCCGCACGTTCTTTATCAGGCTTTTCTGTAAATTCTTTTACTTTACAAGCAATGACTTCACCATTTTTTTTCACTTCCTCGCCTACGCATATATAACCATAACCAGTTTCCGGTCGAATGGGTTTGATTCCAATGGTAACAAGGTTTCCCGTTTTTCGTGCTAATTCACAGGCAGATTCCAATGTTCTTAAAAATTTATCATTATCTTTGATAATGTGATCTACCGGTAAAGTAATCATCACTGTATCCGGATTTTTATACCTGTGCTGCAATATGACCGCAGATAAGCCGATACATGCAGCCGTGTCCCTTCCGATAGGTTCAAGGATATAATTAAGATAATCTATTTCCGGAAGTATCTCTTTTATGCTGCTAAAGAGATCATCGGTCGTTGAAATAAATATATCAGACAGATTGATAAACGGAGATAATCGATTCACTGTTTTCCTGATCATTGCCTCGCCACCAGCAACTGACAACAATTGTTTAGGCGCATCAAATCGACTATGAGGCCAAAAACGTAAACCTCTTCCTCCTGCCATTAATACTGCCACGTTTTCCAATATCCTTCCTCCTTGTTTTTCCTTATAAAGAGATTGTTTTTTGCTTATTCCTTTATCACATTATATCCTTATTCCTAAAGTTTATCAAAACTATTAACTATTTTACTCATTTTAGTTATTGATAATCAAAGGATAGATCCTTTTGTAAATAATGAGCGTGATCAATCCACTAATCATTCCTTTAATCAAATTAAAAGGAACGATTGCGGGGATCAACATTTTAGCAACTACTTCCCTGGTAACACCTAAATATAACGGAGTAATGATTAAATTAGCCGGTACCATAATTAAAGTCATGACTAATGTGCCGGCAATGACTCCCAAAATGGCGCCTTTCCTAGTATGGTTTAAAAAATAAATCTGTGATGCAATAAATACCAAGGTTCCGGTAGCTAAAAAATTCATCAATGCCCCGTATGGCCCTCCCTGTCCTGTGATAAGCGCAAAGAGTGCAGCAGCTAAAAATGACATTAATAAACCAACCTTTGGTCCCAACTTAAATGAACCGATCAGTAGAAATACGCTCCCCGGGTCATATAATAAAAAGGGAGCCTGAGGCAATACGGGAAAATGGATAAAATATCCCGTAATAATGGATAGTGCAACCAATAGTCCTACACTTGTTATTCTTTTACTTTTCATATAAATTCTCCTTTTAAAGCGGTTAATGTTTATTAAATAAAAAATCCCCGAATAGGAATCTATTCGGGGATAATGATTATTATTATTTCCTTTTCTTCCATCCAGACTATACTGTCGGCTCTGGTTTCTCACCAGATCTACCTGAAATCTCATCAGAATTTGCAGGTTCGTGGGCTTATTCAGTCTTTTTAATATTAACTGAACTTACCACCGGTCAGGAATTAGTTGCCCTTGGCAACCTCACCATGCCCCGAAAAGATTGATATTTTATTTATTTTTCGAATTATAACACAATGATTTTGAATATTCAAGGGTATGAAAATAAAACCTTCTTTCTCTGAAAAAGTTCAATAACAAATAATTCATGTTATCTTGATGGCACAGGATTTCATGCAGGTTTTCATGAAATAATTTTAAAAAATTCATTACTCTTCCGATGAATCCAATTCATTGTTAAGCTCTTCTATAGTAAATCCTCTCAGTTCTGTATAATATTCCAGAACTTTATCCAGGTAACTCTGACTCAATTCCTGATCATTGCTTAATTGTTCCTGAACATAATAGGGACCACGATTATACGCGATGATGGCTGTTTTCAAATCATTGAAATCTCTATTAAGAATGGATAGATAATAAACACCAATTTGAATGTTTTTAATGGGATCAAAGAGGGTTTTTTCCGCCCCATCCCATTCTATGCCAATATTTGCAGCCAATTCCGGTGCAATAAATCTTCTCACTTGACATAACCCGTAAGCATGGGCGTTAGAAACAGCCTCCGGGTTAAAATTACTCTCTACATTGATTAATGCAGCGATTAATAAGGGATTAAAGTTATACTTTACAGATTCTTCATAAATACCTTTAGAGATGTCATAAATAACTTTACTGTCAAGTTTATCATTTTTATTTGATATAACATTAACCATTTTGGTGATATAGAATTCCCTCTTAACTTCGTTGGAAATCATTCCGGTCAGTTCTTGAAGCTGCATGTAAATTTCAGTAAATTGATTTTTATCTATTTTAATATTATTGTATTGTTCTATTTTCTGGGCTAACAATTCAATTTTTTCAACTGTATATTCATGGTTTTTCAAAATATTTTCATATTTTCCCTCAAAATGGTTTTTTAATTCATTTATTTTAACATGCAAATTAATAGATAAAGCAAAGATAACACAGACAACGATAGCCGATATGATTATAATATTTTTCTTATTGAGAACATCAGTTTTTTTTGATGGATTCTTTTTTTTAATGACATCCGTCATTCCTTTCAACTCCCTTCATCTTACTTTATTGTACGTGTTCTTAACGAATAATACTCCCTTCAGATATATCTTTATCAATAGTTAACAGGACAACTTTTTCATTATCTGCCGCTGCCAAGAGCATGCCGTTCGATTCAATCCCTCTCAGTTTTACCGGTTGTAGATTGTAGACGATTACAATTTTTTTTCCAATGACGTCTTCAGCTGAATAATGCTCTTTAATGCCAGCTACTATAGTTCTACACTCATCACCTATTTTTAAATTAAGTTTCAGGAGACGGTCTGTTCCTTTGACTTCTTCCGCTGAAATGACCCTTGCTATTCTTAAATCCAATTTTTGAAAATCGTCATAGGTAATTGTTTCTTTTTGTGGTTTGACTTGTTGTTTACTTTTTACTTTTAGTGTTCCTTTTTTTTCAATGCGCGGAAATATAGGTTTTCCAGGAATAACAAAAGTACCAGCTTCCAGTTTTCCCCAAAGTGCATCTTTTCGCAGGTCTGCATTTTCAAGTTCTGAATTAATTCCCAATTGTCCCCAAATTTCTTTTGCTTTAACCGGCATAAAAGGAAATACCAATAAAGTAATCAATCTGATGGATTCAGCAAGATTATATAATACGTTGGATAACCTATCTTTTTTTAATTCATCCTTCCCTAAAATCCATGGTTTTGTTTGGTCAATATATTTATTGGTCCTTCTAATGTATTGCCAAACTGTTTCCAAGGCAACATTAAGACTGAGATCATTTATTTTATCATTGAATGTCTTGATGGTTATTTCAGCCAAATCGATTAATTCATGATCAACTTCTTCTATTTCGCTGGTCAATTGCGGGATTTTTTTATCAAAATATTGCGTAATCATTGCCACGGTTCTACTAACCAGGTTACCTAAATCATTCGCTAAATCATAATTATTTCTTCTTATCAATAATTCTTTAGAAAAATTACCATCCTGACCAAAGGAAACCTCGCGCATTAAAAAATATCTGAAAGCATCTGCTCCGAATTCTTCCACCATTTTATAGGGATCAACTACATTACCTTTTGACTTCGACATTTTTTCTCCTTCAATGGTCCACCACCCATGAGCAAAAACCATTTTTGGAGGCTCGATTCCAGCGGCCATTAACATGGTAAACCATATAACCGTATGAAATCTTATAATGTCTTTGCCCACCAGATGGATATCAGCGGGCCAGAAATTCAAATATTTTTCCCGATCTGACTGATAGCCGATCACAGTTAAATAATTGATCAATGCATCATACCAAACGTAAATAACATGATCAGTATCAAAAGGAACATCAATTCCCCATTGTAGGCTCTTTTTGGTCCTTGTAATACTTTGGTCTTTGAGGCCTCCCTTGATGAAACTGACAATTTCATTTTTTCTGACTTCAGGTTGGATACAATTTGGATTGTTTTCAATAAAAGTTAAAAGTTGTTCTTCGTATTTGGACATTTTAAAGAAATATCCTTCTTCTTTGATTTTTTCAATTTTTCGTCCACATGTCGGACAAGTTTCGTCCGTCAATTGCGTTTCAGTCCAGAAGGTTTCGCAGGGAACACAATACCATCCTTCATATTCACCTTTATAAATATCACCCTGATGATAAAGTTTTTCAAATAATCCCTGGACTACTTTTTCATGTCTCTTTTCAGTTGTTCGAATGAAGTCATCATATTCAATGTTTAATATCGGCCAAAGATTTTTAAATTTCAAGACAACGTTGTCTGTTAATTGCTGCGGCGTCAAGCCTGCTTTTTCCGCTGAACGGGCAATTTTTTGCCCATGTTCATCCGTACCAGTTGAAAATACAACATCATACCCCGACAATCTTTTATACCTGGCCAAAACATCCGCTGCAATGGTGGTGTAAGCATGACCGATATGAGGAACATCATTGACGTAATATATAGGCGTTGTAATATAAAAGGTATTTCTCTTCGATTCTTCTTTGTTCATATTACTTTTCATCCTTTCAATTATTTATTTATATTAAAATACAGCAAAAACAACCAATTAGCAAAAAATGACCGTTTTTTTTGCATTTTTTAATTTTATTATTGGTTTTTTATTTATTGTTTTAATTTTAGCAGTTTTTTATATATAATATTTTTCGGTATTTCAATATTTTCTTTCGTTATTTCAATAATTTCTTTATTTGAATATCCCTTTTTTTTCAAATCAGCCAAATAATCATCGACTATCTTTTCATCCACTGGCATACCCTTAAACAGTCCTTCTTCGCTTTCAGAGGATCCTTGGATAACCAGGGTAATTTCTCCTTTTATCTCTCTCCTAACTATTTGATTTAAAACTTCACTAATGGTCCCCCTGATAATTTCTTCAAATTTCTTGGTCAATTCACGCGCAAAAGCTACTTTTCGGTTCCCCCAGATCTCAAGCATATCTGATAGTGTTTTTTTTATTCTGTGAGGAGATTCATAAATAATTATCGTCCTTGTTTCATTTTTATTTTTTTTTAGGTATTTTTTTCTGTCATTCTTCTTCCTTGGCAAAAAACCATCAAATATAAATGCATCTTTTACTAACCCTGAAACAACAAGGGCAGTTAAAAAAGCTGAAACTCCCGGAATAGGAATGATTCTTATTTTTTCCTTAATTGCTTCATTGACCAAAACATAACCGGGATCGGAAATACAGGGCATACCCGCATCTGAAACCAAAGCTATTTTTTTTCCTTCTTTCAATACCTTTATCAGATAGACCGCTTTTTCATTTTTATTATGTTCATGATAGCTTGTAAGATTTTTTTTTATTTCAAAATGATTCATCAATTTTTTGGTGTGCCTGGTATCTTCTGCTGCAATCAAATCAACATTTTTTAGGATTTCCAGTGCCCGGAAAGTCATATCTTTCAGATTGCCGATTGGGGTACCACAAACATATAAAATGCCCTCTTTTTCAATTGCTTGCTTGTTTGTTTTCATCTTCACTCATCTCTAATTAATAGGGGTTTTTCTACTTTTAATTCTCTCTTGCCGCCCTTTACTCCTTCGATTAAAAATACATCTGCCCTTCTTTGTTTTTCAAAGTGTACAAATTTAATCATTTTTGGCTCGATACCGTATTTTTCAAGAATAAGGAACAATTCGACCAGTCGACTGGTTTTAAAAATCAAATAGATCCTGCCTTTGTCCTTTAGCAGGTAACTGCATGCCGAAATAATATCATTTATATTGCATTTTAATTCGTGTCTGGCTATGGATCTGCTATTGACGGAATGAATGATTCCCTTGCCTAGTGAAATGTAAGGTGGGTTGCTGATAGCTACATCAAATTGATTGCTCTGATATATATTTCTAATATTTTTTATGTCACCATGGATAATATGGATCAGTTTTTGCAAATGATTTATTTGGACGCTTCTTTTAGACATGCTTACTAATTCTTCCTGGATTTCTACCCCGTGAATTGATAGACCGCTTTGCTTAAAAGCCAGCAAAATGGGTATAATCCCTGATCCCGAGCCCAAATCAATTATTTTTTCATCATTTCTTAATTTGACAAATTTCGTCAGCAAGATGGCATCTTGTGTAAAACGATATGAATTTTTTGCCTGAATGATCTTTAATCCATGCTCGCCTAAATCTTCTAATGTTTCATCTTTTTTTAATGTTTGTATCATTTATTTTCCTAGGATCTTGCTTCGTTCTTTAAATAAAATTAACCATATTGACTGAGAAAAAATCACTAAAAATGACTTTAATTGCTTTTACAGTCCTTTTTTATTACATCTTTTATTTGTACTATTATTTTTGCGGATTACACGGTATTTTTTTAACTCTTCTTCCGGTATTTTAATTTTTTTAACGATATCTTTTTCTTCCCGCACTTCTACGATAACATAGTTTCTCAAGACATTGACTTCTGTTACTTTCCCGATACCTGTTTTTAATTCAATTCTGCTTCCGACTTTGGGATACTTATCCACACACTCATTGTAAAATTCAGACTCATAGGATAAACAACACATCAATCTTCCACAAAGACCGGAGACCTTAGATTGATTTAAGGCAATCTTTTGAACTTTTGCCATATTGATATGAATGGGGGTAAATTTTTGAATAAAAGAAGAGCAGCAAATCTCTCTACCACACATTCCTATTCCGCCAATCATTTTAGTGCCATCTCTAACCCCGATTTGTCTTAGTTCGATTTTGGTCTTGAATAACTTTGCTAAATCCTTGACCAATTCTCTAAAATCAACTCTTTGGTCAGATGTAAAATAGAAAATAATCCTACTTTTGTCAAATAAAAACTTAACATACACAATTTTCATATTTAAATTATATTTTTTACTTTTTTGCTTAAATATATTTATGGCATCTATTTCTTCTATTTTGATTTTTTCCCATTTTTCAAGGTCCCGCTTGTTCGCTTTTCGATAGATGTCTTTCAGGGGAACATCCAATTCATCTTCTTCAATGAATTTAAAAGGAATGATAACTTTTCCCATATCCAAACCAATTGAAGTTTTTACAAGGCAATAATCACCTTTTTTAAATTTTATTCTTTCATTTATCTTGAAATAATAAATATAATTTGTTTTCGCAAATTTCAAACCAACGACTTTATTCAATAGTTTACTCCCGATAATTTTATTGCTAAACTCTCAAATATGATATTTTTATTTGCATTTCGTTTCAAATATTCCTGAATTTTTAATAAATAATTCAGAATTTCTATCACCTTTTTTTTTGAATATAAATTAGCTTTTTCTTTTAATATTTTTAGTTTGTCGTCATTGACAATATACTTCTCCGAATCCAATGCTTTCATCATCAATACATCACGATACCATAATAATAACATGTCCAATGTTTCGCTGGCTATAGAGTGATCCGTAAAAAACTTTTCCTTTCTACTAAACATGTTGCAGTCGATTTTTCCCGGAATGATTTCTGCTAAATTTTTTATTAAACTTTCCCTGCGGCTAAAGAAGTCATCATCCACTGCCATTTTAAAAGCTTTGCCGATACTTCCCTGAGCAAATTTACTCATCAGCCTTGCCTTGTCTATTTCCATATCGTATTTTTCCCCAAGGGCTTCTTCAATCTTAATAGAAGACACCTCATTGAAATATAAAATCTGACAACGGGAAATAATCGTGGTTAAAATCGAATTAATGTTTGAACATATCAATATGATGATGGCATATTCTGGTGGTTCTTCTATGGTTTTCAAGAGGCAATTTGCTGCATCCACCGTTAACCGCTCTGCATGATTGATAATGTAAATCTTTTTCATGCTTTCAAAGGGTTTTACAAAAATATCCTTTCTAAATTCACGGACTTGTTCAATTTTTATATTTTCTTTTTCGGGCTCAATTATTTTTAAATCCGGGTAAATTCCCTGTTCGATTTTTTTACATGCAATACAATTATCACAGGATATTAAGTTATCTCTTATGGCTTTGCAATTCAATGCTTTTGCAAGTTCTATTGCAGCCATTTTTTTTCCTACACCCTCTTTACCGGAAAATAAGTAAGAGGATGCCATTGCTCCTCTCTTAATGGATGCAAGCAAATAATTGATTGCTTTTTCCTGTCCAATGATATGGTGAAAAGACATAATATCTCCTTTAGTTTAATGCACAGAAAGAATCCTTAAATATCTCATTTGAAAAGTCAAATGGTAAGAAAAAATCATACAATTACGCATACAACAAATCATATTTTACTTAAGTTGTTCATTTGATTATTCTTTTATGTTCTTAACTGTTGTTGTACGCCTATTCAAAAGTTGGTATCAATACGTCAAAATATCATCGAATTAAATATCGGTTCGATAAAATTCTTCAATTTTTCTATTCACGATATTGCTTATTTCAGAAAATATATTTTCTATATTTCTATTGGCATTAATGACTTTTATCCTTTGCGGATTATTTTGTGCGATTTTGCAATAACCATCCCTCACCCTATCCAAGAACAGTCTTCCGTTAATGATTTTTTTACCGATAAATTCCTCTTCGAATCTGATTTCTCTAGAATCGCTAAAAGAGGTAGATCTTTTTAATCCGATATCCGGCTTTATATCCAAAATAAAGGTTAAATCCGGTACAGCTTCTCCTATCACTAAATGGTTGAGTTGTTTTATTGTGTCAACATCCATGTCTCTACCGTAACCTTGATAAGCTGTTGTAGAATCATGAAACCGATCCGAAATAACAATTTTCCCTTCTTTCAAGGCAGGAATAATATTCAACCGAACATTTTCAGATCTCGAAGCTAAGAACAATAACATTTCAGTCTTGTAGTCCATTCCATCGTATTTTTGATCTAGCAATATTTTTCGTATTTTATCTCCAATTTTAGTTCCACCAGGTTCCTTGGTAACAATGACCGGGATACCTCTTTCTCTTAATGCATAAAAAAGCATTTTTACCTGGGTGCTTTTTCCACACCCTTCAAGACCTTCAAATGTAATAAAAAAACCCTGTCTCATAATTTCCTTCTTCTCCAATTTCAATGGTTTACAGACAATTCAATCATTGGAGAACACCTATGCATCCGTTCTTTTCTTGATCAGTGTTCTGCATATATCTGTTAATGTAATAACTCCAACTAATTTCTTACGGCGAATTACCGGTAATCGTTGAACTTTATTTCGAATAAGCAGGTCAGCCGCCAGAACCTCATTGTCATTTTCATCCACTGTGATGACACTTTTTTTCATAAACTCGCTAATTGGTCGATGTGAATTTTCTTTTAGGCTTTTTGAAAGCTGGATAAACTCAGAAAGGATGGATCCACTATTCACAATGCCCAAGTAATTAGGCAGGGTTGCTTTAATAATATCATGTTGGGATATGAATCCAATGACTTCCTGTTCTTTGTCAACGACAGGTAATCCTGTGATTCTTTTTCTTGATAATATCTCCAATAAATTATATAATTTGCAATCAGGCAATACACCAGTGACATCCTTGATCATTATATCTTTTATTTTCATCTATGAATATCTCCCTATAACTACTTTAGAGCTTCTTTATGTTAACACAATTCAAACAGGCAGTAACTTGATCTCTCGAATCAAATTCCTCTTCTTCTGACATTGCGCTAGCCAAAGCACAAGACATTGAAAACCGAATGGCCTCCTCAATCGTTCTATTGTTGTCTTCGGTAAATGATACTGCAAGGCCTGCAATCAAGGCATCACCTGCTCCAATCAAATTAACGATCTTGTGATTGGTTGTTTCCGCAAACCAAAGATTATCTTTTGTGGCAAAAATATCTTTTTCCTGCTTAAAGGAAACAACGCTTATTTCAGCCCCTCTTTCAATGATCTCCTTTGCCGCGCGTACAGCATCTTCTTTCTGGTTTATCTCTATACCAAAAACTTTATTTGATCTTCTAAGGTCTGGTTTGGCTAAAAAAGGTTTTTTTTCCAAGCCTTTGGAAAATTGCTCTCCTGATGCATTCAGCATTGCCCTAACCCCTCTATTTTTTGCTATGTCTATCATGGTCGCATAAATATTATCCGGTACGCCGGGAGGTGTGCTGCCTGAAAGGGTCACAATTTTACTCTGTGACATAATTCTATAAAATATTGAAAGAAGCATTTCTATGTCATACTCATTCACCAAAGGTCCGTTTTCGCTTAACAAGGTGTGATGGTTGTGTTTTTTGTCATAAATAATTGTATTGCTTCTGGTTTTATTTTCGATATGCCAAAAATTGGTCGTTATTCCCATATTTCTTAAAGCATCCTCAATAATTCTTCCTCTGCCTCCTCCTAAAAAACCGATGGCAATGGTTTCTCTGCCGCAAGCTCTGACTGCTTTAGAAACATTAATTCCTTTTCCCCCTGCAAAAAGACGAGCTTCATTTACATGATTGTATTCGTTCAAATGCAAGTCATCAACCTCAAGAATAACATCTAAAGCAGGATTCAATGTAACGGTAGAAATCATTTTTTACCTCCCTATTAAGTTATTTAAAGTTGCATTATCTCTAAAATTATATCTTAATCATCTTATTTTATCAATCTTAATTAATAAAAGGGAACATGACAAAAAATGATAAAATGAAATGGAAAACGGGTAAATGTAGAAATAATAACATAAGGTTACTTTCCAAAATAATTCCGAATTCACTAAAATAAATATAGCATTTAAGTTTCTAAAAAAAATTTTTTTATGGCATATATTGAAAAAATTGGAAAATTAAAAACAAAGAGAGCGGATGTGCCGGAATCGAAAAACAACCAATGTCTATATTGATTTCTATCTGTATAAACTCAATTTGAACTTTTATTTATTGTTAAAAACTTATACGATAGCCATCACCACAAACTGATTATTAATTGGATTATAAGATGATTCTTTTCCCCAAAAAAAGAAAGAAATCTAATTTGCTACCTGTTATTGAAGGTTTTAATGGATAACTGATATAGTTTTATCAAAAGGAAGCCACCAATAAATCCACCTATGTGTGCAAACCAGGCTGTTCCTCCTTCGCCGGAACTTTTAGCTAATGAAGATACCCCGTATAAAAATTGATAAATAAACCAAAAACTTAAAACAATGACGGCGGGTATCCTGATCATGCGTATAAAGAAACCGAAAATAATAATGGTATTTACTTTTGCTCTAGGATAAAGGACCAAATAAGCACCTAATACCCCTGCGATGGCACCACTGGCTCCGATAACAGGGATAGTAGAATTTATATTAATGAATACTTGAGTTAATGCCGATGTAATACCACAAATGAAATAGAAAATAATAAAATATATCCTGCCAAGATAATCTTCTATGTTATTTCCGAAAATCCATAAAAACCACATGTTACCTATTAAATGAATAAAACTGCCATGGATGAACATTGAGGTAAATATCGCAGAGTAAACCAACGAAGGTCCATCTGTGAAAATCTCCATGTTATGACTAATTTCGTAAGGAATCATTCCCATATAATAAATAAATGCATAGCCGCCATTTCGCAATGTCATCTGATAAAGGAAAACAGCCGAGTTGATCAAAATAAGAATGACCGTTATTAACGGAAACCTCTTTGTGGGAACATCATCATAAATCGGAAACATAAATTTAACACCTTCGCTTCAATGGGTGAAATAAGTATATAACAACATAGAAAAACGGGCAATATTTATTTCTGTGCTATCGTTTATTTATTTCATAAATATGTAAATCATCATATTTCATGGTTAAAAATACTTTAATGCCATGAACACACTAATCCTCGAATCCTGGATTAATCTGTCAACTTATTATCCAAACGTGGTAATATTTTGGTAGATATTCAAAAAGATTATGCCTTAAACTCATCTGGTACGGTATTTAAAAGTTTAAAATAATTTAATATTTTTTTAATAATTCTTGAAGATGCTTTTCCATCTCCATAAGGATTGTTGGACTTAATCATTTCTAAATATTTATTTTTATCGTTCATTAATTCATTGACCTTTTTTGTGATATGACCGCAGTTCGTGCCGACCAGGTCCACAGTCCCTTGTGCCAAAGCTTCCGGCCTTTCGGTTTCATTTCGCAATACCAGAATAGGTTTTGCCAGGGAGGGTGCTTCTTCCTGTATCCCTCCGGAATCGGTCAAAATAATATATGATTTTGACATCAGATTGACCATATCTTCATAATCTAAAGTATCTAACAGGATTATTCTCTTATTGCCATTTAAAATTCTAAGAACCTCTTCCCGGATTTTGGGATTTTTATGCATGGGGAAAATAATGAAAGCACTAGGATTTTCCTTCAATATCCTTATTAAAGCCTGACAGATATTTCTTAGAGGTTCTCCCCAATTTTCTCTACGATGCATCGTAACCAATATCACTTTATGATTAAATAATTTTTTATCTTTTAAAATTTCATTTTTGAAAAGGTATCTTTTTTTAGCAACTGAAAATAGTGCATCTATCACAGTATTTCCACTGATAAAAATATTTTCCCGTGATATGCCCTCTGCAAGCAGATTTAGACATGATTTATCAGTTGGAGCAAAATGAATATCTGCCAGCACACTGGTCAAATGTCGATTGATTTCTTCGGGAAACGGATAGTATTTATTATTGGTTCTCAAACCTGCTTCGATGTGTGCAATTTTTATGTGTTGAAAAAATGCTGCCATGGCCCCTGCAAAAGTGGTCGTTGTGTCTCCTTGTACCAATACCATATCAGGCATTTCTTTCATCAATATTTTTTCAATGCTGCTGATACTTTTGCTTAATATTTGAGATAGATCTTGATTTTCCTTCATAATATTTAAATCATAATCTGGTATAATCTCAAACGTATTAAGCATTTGGTCCAACATCTCTCGATGTTGCCCTGTTAATATAATTTTATAATCAATAAGCTCCGGATACTTTTTAATTTCAGAAATAATGGGAAACATCTTTATCGTTTCGGGTCTTGTGCCAAAGATTAAACCCAATTTTACCTTATTCATATCGCACCTCAGTTACACCTGCCTCTCTTAATATGTCTCGTGCAAGTTGATCCGGATATTCTTTCATGTAAATTACTTTCTTTATGCCTGAATTGATAATCATTTTTGCACAGGTAATACAGGGTTGATTAGTGCAGTACAAAATACTTCCATCTATGCTGATGCCATATAAGGCGGCTTGAACAATTGCATTTTGCTCCGCATGCAATCCCCTGCACAATTCTTGCCTTTCTCCGGATATTATTTTTTTCTTTTCTCTCAAGCATCCAATTTCCAAACAATGTGGTAATCCCCTGGGGGCTCCATTGTATCCGGTTGTTAATATTTTTTTATCTTTAACGATAACTGCACCCACTTTTCTCCGTAAGCAGGTTGACCGCTTTAAAACCAACTGTGTAATTTCCATAAAGTATTCATCCCAGGATGGTCGAGCTATCATTTATTTTTCTCCTTCTTGATAGGCTATTCCGTATTCCCTTTTTTGATTCCGCTTTTTATAAAAAATCGATATTGAAAGTATTGCCAGATCAAATAGATTATGACTTAATTGAAATAAGAAAAGATTTTCAACCAATTCATTTCTTTGCCTTCATTTTTTCATATTTTTTTGTATTCATAGTATTCAAAGTATCAATTTCTTTTTTTAAAAGTGCCATACTATTTTGTGCCATACAATCTATCTCCCGCATCACCCAGGCCGGGCACAATATATCCATGCGAATTTAACTTTTCATCAACTGCAGCGGCGTATATTTTTACATCCGGATGTGATTTTTGAATTTTTTGAATACCTTCACGCGCCGATATCAGGCAAACAAATTTTATATCCAACGCACCTTTCTTTTTTAAATATTCAATGCATGCTACCGCCGTACCTCCAGTTGCAAGCATAGGGTCAACGACAATAACTTTTCTTTCAGAAATATCTGAAGGCAGTTTCGCATAATATTCACAAGGCAGCAATGTCTTGGGATCGCGATACATGCCTATGTGACCAACTTTTGCAGATGGTATCAATTTTAATATACCTTCTACCATGCCTAATCCGGCTCTCAAGATTGCCACAACCGCCAATTGTTTACCTGAAATTATGTTACTCCTGGTTTTAGTGATCGGCGTTTCTATTTCTATTTCTTCCAATTCAATTTCCCTGGTCACTTCAAAGGCCATTAAATTTGATAATTCATCAACAAGTTCTCTGAATTCCTTCAATTTTGTTTTTTTATCCCTTATTAAAGTAATTTTATGCTGTATTAATGGATGATCCATTACGATAACTTCTGACAAAGATTCTTCCTCCTTATTTTTCATCGTTTATTTCTTCAATATGATTGATATTTTTAATGCTTAATGCTTTTCCGATTATTGCATTTTAAATCCAGATCAAAGGTTAAAACCCATTATCTAATTTCTCCATTTGCTTCGGATGCTGGCATGTAATTCTCTATTTTTGCAACTTTTTTTAATCGATTGACATGTCTTTCCACAAAAGCAAAATCAGTGAACAACCAGGCTTTTACAATTTCCATGGCCAGACCTATTCCAAGTACTCTTCCACCAAGAGCTAAAATATTCGAATCGTTATGCTCTCTCGCCATTTTTGCAGAAAATACATCGCTGCAGAGTGCAGCCCTGATACCTTTCATTTTATTTGCTGCAATTGACATGCCGATTCCGGTTCCGCATATTAATATTCCTCTCTGATAATCTCCATTTATTACCTGGGTGGAAACTGCTACTGCAATATCAGGATAATCAATAGATAATTCACTGAAACATCCAAAATCTTTAAATTCAATTTTTAAATCTTTTAAAAACATCTTAAGATTTTCTTTTAATAGATATCCTCCATGGTCACTACCAATCGCTATTTTCATTTCAACATCATCCCCCTCTCCAATATTTATTTTTTCTTTTAATTTATTAATCATTCCGGTCACGGCATAAGTTAATTCTTTTGCTACAAAACGATAGTATTCAGTCCCTTTACCAATAGGGTCGTTTATCTCATTATCAATCTGCCTTCCGACATTTTCTCCTCTTGTCGTATTTTTTGAATACGGTTTCAGAAGAAATATTTTTTTTGTTTTTGCCGGTTTTAGTTTTCTAACATATTGTAAATGCTGATTTGTCATCACAAATATATAATCCGATTCATCTATCAATTTTCTGGTCAACTGACGGGATTTATGTTTTGAGATGTTAATGCCTTGTTCCTTCATGGTTAATATAGCATCATTTGTAGGCGGCATACCAGGTAAAACCGAAATTCCCGCTGATTGTGCCAGGTAATTAGGGTTTTTGTTTATTTTTTTAAAAATATTTTCTGCCATAACACTACGGCATGTATTTCCTGTACAAACAAACAAAATGGTTATGGTCATGTCCCTTCCCCCATCATGAAATCTTTTTCATGCTCGACGCTTAACTGTATAAAATTTCAACTTAATTCATTGATACTTTACCTATTTATAAAGATATAAAAAATATTTTATGATAACACACTATTTTTTGTATGCAACAATCACTCGTTCAATGCCAGAATAATCTTTTATGATTTCTATGTTCTCCCTGAAATCACCTTTCTGAATGATCATTTTTTTTATACTTTTCGTTTGACCCATTCCCATTTCCATGGCTAAAAATCCACCTTTTTTTAAGTATTCAGTGCCATGTTTGATAATTTTTTCATAATAAAACAAACCATCCATACCTCCATCAAGGGCTGTATGCGGTTCATGGTTCTTTATTTCAAGAGATAAATGGTCTATTTCATTCTTCGGGATATAGGGAGGATTGCTGATTATTCCATCCAAACTGTTTGTTTGAAATTTTTGAGTAATAATATTTATAAAATCCCCTTTTATAAAATCTATATTTTTTTGACAATGATGTTTGAGAGCATTTTTGCGTGCCAACACAATAGCTTTTTCAGAAATATCGATGGCATAAACTTTAACTGTTTTCAAGAAATAAACCAGTGAAATGGCAATAATACCTGTTCCTGTTCCCAATTCCACCAGTTTAAAAGGTTTTAATCGAGACATTTTTTTTGAAATACTTAATACTTTTTCAACCAATATTTCAGTTTCCGGACGAGGGATAAAAACATCTTTACTTACCTGAAAATCAATTCCCATAAATGCTGTTTGGTGTGTGATATATTGAATAGGTAGATGTGCCAATCTTAACTCTACCAGCCTGTTTATTTTCGCTAATTCATTTTCAGTCAATGTTTGATAAAAATTCAGGTAAAGATCGCTTCTTTTTAATTTTAAAAGAAAACAAAATAAGATCTCTGCATCAGTTTCGTAATTCAAAAATCCTTCACTTTTAAGAATACGCATTATATATTTTAGATTTTTACCAAGCGTTTTCAATGCTTGCATTGTTAATAAACGTTTTTTATTTTTCATCAAGCTTTTTTAAATTTTCTGATAGAGCGGTTATTAGATTGTCCAAATTACCATCCAATATCTCCTCTAAGTTGTGCAAAGTTAAATTAATCCGATGATCGGTGACTCTATTTTGAGGAAAGTTGTAGGTTCTTATCCTTTCACTTCTATCTCCGGTTCCCACTTGGTCTTTCCTTTGAGAGGATATCTCTTGATGCTTTTCTCTTTCTGCTTTATCAAATAATCGGGCTCTTAATATTTTAAGCGCTTTTGCCTTGTTTTTATGTTGTGATTTTTCGTCCTGGCAGGTTACAACCAGACCTGTAGGAATATGCGTAATTCTAATCGCTGAATCTGTAGTGTTTACACTTTGACCTCCCGGACCTGTTGAACGATATCTGTCAATTTTTAAATCACTGTTATTGATTTCCATTTCTACTTCCTCAGCTTCGGGTAATATAGCCACCGTAACAGTAGATGTATGAATTCTTCCGCTTGATTCTGTTACCGGAACACGCTGTACCCTATGTACCCCACTTTCATATTTCAATTTCTTATACACTTCTTTTCCGCTAATTCCGAATATGATTTCCTTGAATCCACCAATTTCAGTCGGATTTGAACTCATTATATCCAATTTTAATCGATTATTCTCTGAATACCGACTATACATTCTGAAAAGATCTCCTACAAAGAGAGCAGCCTCATTACCTCCGGCACCTGCTCGAATTTCCACAATGATATCCTTTTTGTCCGATGGGTCTTCCGGAAACATTAACTCTTCGATTCTTTTTTCAAGTTCCATCTTATCGTTTTTTAATATTTCTAGCTCTTCACGCACTAATTTTTTAAATTCAATATCTTCTTCCCCGGAAAGAATTCTATTATTTTCTTCGATTTCCTGATTTATTTTTTTAAATTCTTTATAGACAAGCACTTTTTTAGATATTTCTGCATGTTTTTTTGCATATTCTTGGAATTTTGGCTGATTCTCAATAATTTTTGAGTCAGCTAAAAGTTTATTTAGGTTTTCATATTCTTTTTCTAATTCTTCTAATTTTTTAAACATGTTCCTCTACTTCTTTTAATATTTTATTTTTTCCGGGAAGCACACCTTTTAAGGCATCTATGGCTACCTCGATTTGTTGTTCGTCAGGCTCTTTAGTGGTTAATTTTTGAAACCATAATCCCGGAGCTACTAACCATCTTATTGCCGGTTTATTCATATTTTTAGCAGATAATTTTAGTATTTCATAAGATATTCCTGCAATAAAAGGTATAATTAAAATTCTATAGGCAATTCTTAACAGTAGTCCTTGCTTGCCTAATAAGGAAAAAACCAGAATACTAATAATTAATACGATGAAAATGAAACTGGTTCCACAACGAGGATGAAGCGTACTGAATTTCTTGACGTTTTCAACATTTAAATCTTTTCCTGCTTCAAATGTATAAATGACTTTATGTTCTGCGCCATGATATTCGAAAACTCTTCGAATGTCCGGCATTTTCGATATAAGCGTCAAGTAAATTAAAAAAATACCAATCCTGATCAGACCCTCCACCAAATTATATAACATAACATTGGGTAAATATCTATCCATGTATTTGGCAATGCTTGTAGGAAAAACAATGAAGATAAGAATAAACAATCCCAAAGCTATTAAAATGGTAAAAAACATCTCTTTGCTATTTAGTTGTTCTTCTTGCCCTGTGGCTTGCTCTGCAGAATAAGTCAATGCTTTAAATCCGAGAGCAAGCGATTCTATCAAATTAACAATGCCCCTAAAAATGGGTAATTTAAACCATTTAATTTTTTGGGATAATGATTTTATTTTTCCTACTTTTACAGTTATTTCCTTATCAGGTTTTCTAACTGCAATCGCATATTTATCCGGAGACCTCATCATAACACCTTCAATGACAGCTTGGCCACCATAGTTACATTCCGAATGGTTCATTTATTTATTTGCTCCTTTTTGAACTTTTAACCAAGGTTTGCCGCATGATAATTCGCCTTCTGGACATTTTCCCGATACACATGGAGGACCGGCATTTTGAAAAATATTTGGCGCAATATGCTTAACTTCATTCAACATTCTTTTGGCTACTTCCCTGATTTCCCATTGTGCCCTATTACAGCATCTTAATCTAAATACATGTAGTAATTCCCTAGCGTTTGCGGTGAAAATAATCTTGGTTTCAACCGCTTGAGGTAAAATATATCTCGCATCTTCAGAAGGGATACCCTGTTTTAATAATTCATGATAAATCCGATCCAATTCTTCTACTGTTTTTTTAAATATATTTAACGTTTTTTTGTTTTCTTTTATTGTGTTTGGAATAATATAGGGGAAACCGACTTCTTTTATTTTAACATATCTCTGACTTTGTTGGGAAAATGATGCCAGTCTATGTCTAACCAATTGATGGGTTGTCACTCTGGAAATTTCTTCAACTGCAAAAGTAAAAGATACATGTTCCAATACCGAATAATGTCCCAATTTGATAATTTTTTTAACTAATTTTTTAATGGAATCCGAATCAAGTTCTTCGCTCAGTTTCCCTATGTCCAGTGCGGAGTAGCATAATCTGGCTGATTGCGCTACCATTTTTTCAGGATTATCTGTATAATTAATTAGTTTTACCTTCATTTTTCCACTCCATTGCTCAATATTTTAAGCGATAATATTATTCTCATAAAATTCACTATCGGTAATATCTGCTAACATGATTTGACTTATTCCAACATATTCTTCATCAAATGTTTTACTTTTCTATCATTTTCTGTAATTTTATTATTTTTTATATCCTGAATCATTATTTATATTTTTTAACTCTTTTTTGTCAATATTTTTTAAAAATAAAACATATTGTACTTGAAGTTGCTTTTAATCGCCCTTATATTTCTAGTTCTTTGGCACCTGGTGGCATTTTCTGCATCGTGCTTCATATCGTTCTTTTGCCCCGACCAGTATGGTGGGATCACTATATTTTGCTGGCTTACCGTTTACAAGTCTCTGTGTCCTGGAAGCTGACTTTCCACAAACCATGCATATAGCATTTAATTTAACAATGTATTCTGCAATGGCTAATAATTTTGGCATCGGTCCAAAGGGGTTTCCCCTAAAATCCTGATCCAAGCCTGCGACAATGATTCGCTTTCCTTGGTCTGCTAAATCTTGAATAATATTAATGATATCATCATTAAAAAATTGCACTTCGTCAATCGCAACAACTTCCGTATCATTCCTGAGCAATGAAGGTATCGCTTTAACATCTATAATATTAATTGCTTCAACCTTGCTTCCATTATGAGAATAAATATATTGTTTTTCGTATCGATTATCAATGGTAGGTTTGAAAACCTGCACTTTTTTTTTGGCAATTTGCACTCTTCGCACTCTTCTGATTAATTCTTCACTTTTACCGCTAAACATGCTACCACAAATCACCTCAATCCATCCCGAATTCTTTTCTTCTCTCATATCGCTCCTCCTATTACCATTGAAAGAAGAATATGACTAAAAAAACAGAGCTTTTAAAAAGCTCTGTTATTTTAGTCATATTCTATCTATTAATAATTTTAAAGATAATTTATTTTCTCTTACCGCTTCTGTCATGAATGCACCCACAGAATCTCTTATAATAGTCCAATTAAAAAAACAAAAATCATTCAACTGATAAATTCTTTTATGAAAAAATGATTTAGTTTTCGCTATCCTCATCTTCATTGGACAATTTATATTTCTTGTTAAATCTTTCTACCCTTCCTGCAGTATCTACGATTTTTTGTTTTCCGGTAAAAAATGGATGACATGCAGAACATATTTCTACTTTCATGCTTTTTTTGGTTGAACCGGTTTCGAAACTATTACCGCATGCACAACTAATAACAGCTTTTTCATATTTTGGATGTATGTCTTTTTTCATTCTTTTTATCTCCTGCTTTGTGATAACTTAATTCAAATCAAAAAAATTATAACACAATCCCTTATATAGGTCAAAACAATTATTGAATAAAAGCATTCCAATATTTGTTAACCACTGACCCATATTCGGTTAGTTGACTTAACTCAAAATAATGCTAAACGCTAATATTTAAAGTCAACCATAGGTTTTTTTAATGAAAATGAATATGTTTAAATATCTCTTTCTTTGATTGTATTGAGAAATTGAACATTATTGCTGGTTCTTTTTAATTTATTTAAAATAAATTTGGTAGCCCCAAGATTTGTTTGAGAGGTCAACGCTCTTCTTAACAACCAAATCTTCTGTAAATCCTCTTTTGGCAATAATAACTCCTCTCTTCTTGTTCCGGATTTTCTGAAGTCAATTGCAGGAAAAAGTCGATTTTCTGCGAGCTCCCTATCCAGTCTTAATTCCATATTGCCTGTCCCCTTGAATTCTTCAAAGATAACATCATCCATCCTGCTCCCAGTCTCTACCAGTGCTGTTGCTAAAATAGTTAAACTACCACCTTCTTCAATATTCCTTGCGGCTCCGAAAAATCTTTTAGGCCAATAAAGTGCACTTGAATCCAATCCTCCGGACAGGGTTTTCCCGCTAGTAGGAATATTTTGATTATAAGCTCTGGCCAATCTCGTAATACTATCCAGCAATATAACCACATCTTTTTTCTGTTCAACCAATCGTTTTGCTCTCTCCAATACGATTTCAGATACTTTTATATGGTTTTTAATGGGTTGATCGAAAGTAGAGCTAACCACTTCAGCGTTAACTGATCTTTGCATGCCAGTAACTTCTTCAGGCCTTTCATCTACCAGCAATACAATTAAATTTACTTCCGGATTATTTGCTGTAATTCCATTTGCAATCTTCTCCAATAAAATAGTTTTTCCTGCTTTGGGAGGAGATACAATCAGTCCTCTTTGGCCTTTGCCAACCGGTGAAAACATGTCAATCAAACGAGTAGACAGACCGCCTCCATCATTTTCCAGTCTAATCATTTCATTGGGAAAAAGTGGCGTTAGATTTTCAAAATCGATTCTTGCTTTTGCCAATTCAGGATCTTCGTGATTCACGGCTTCGATCTTTAATAAGGCATAATACCTTTCGCCTTCCTTAGGATGTCTTATTTGGCCGGAAACCAGATCTCCATTACTCAGGTTAAATCTTTTTATTTGTGAAGGAGATATATAAATATCATTTTCGCTTGGCAGATAACCGGCAGTCCGTAAAAAACCAAAACCCTCATTCATGATTTCCAAGGCACCTTCTGAAAACATGAATCCTTTTTTCTCAGTTTCTGCTTGTAATATTTTGAAGATTAAATCAATTTTTTTAATCCTGGAAAAATTATTTACATTGTACTCCTTGGCAATTTTACACAAATCACTAATTTTCTTTTCTTTTAATTCGCTTAATAACAAACTATACAACCTCCCTCACGTTATATCATGAAAAGTAAAAAATTTTTATTCATCATTATCACTCGGATTCAGATGATTGTCTAATAAATAAAACTTAAAAATAAAACGGCAATAAATCCGTCATGGTTTTAAAATAGATAATTACATCCTTTGGCTTTTATCGTTTCACGAATATTTAAAGCAGAATTAGTAATTAGGTATTTTGTAAAAATGAAGCTTAAGAGGAAATTTATTCTCTATAGTATTTTAACACCAAAAACCGTTTTATACAAATAATTATTGCAACTTTCTAATAATTCACAAATTACGTCAATCATTTTCCAAAGTTTTTTGGAAATCCGTTAAATATTTCGATTAAAGTATACTTATTTTTCAAGAAGTACTGGTTATTTTTTTTATGAATTCCAAATCGCTCACTTTATCCAAGTCTATCATTATTTCAGGAAAAGAAACGCGTACCGCAATGGAATGAAATCCGATGATTTCACTAATTCTTTTTTCAATCTCTTCAAACGTCAAAGTTTTAAATAAAAATTTTATAATGAATTTAAATCCCAATATTTTAACGTATTTTTGAATGGCTTTTCTATTCTCGAAAAGATCATTGATCAGCAATTTATTTTTAAAGAAAACTTCCGGTTTAAGAAGAGCAATGTTTCCACCGCATATCATCCCTTCTTTCATTTTAATATATGTACGCTCAGTTTCCGGATACTTTTCCATTATTTTTTCTTTGGTAATGATGGGATAGCCAACTTCTGCTTTTCTTTGAATACAGATTTCAATAAATTCGTCGATAGCCTCAGAAGTTATCAGGGGGATATCTGAGGTTAATATCAATACACTTTTTTTGGAATTAAAGTAATTTAAGCCATTTTCAATATTGTGTAAAATGCTGTCACCGCAATTTATTAATTGATCAATTCTTGGGTCAATTTTCCTTAAAAATATTTTCTCCGGCGCAACCACTGCTATTTTATTTATATGTTTTGAACGAATAAGGGAATCGATGATATAATTGATAACAGGTCGATTATGAATTGATATCAAAGCTTTGCTTTCAACATTTGCCTTGAGTTCCAGAGGACCTATTTTTTTTGAACCTGCTAAGATTAAAGCATTAAACATGATTTACCATCCTTAAAAATAATCTAAAGAACATTTTATTAAAAAGCCGAAGGTCAATTGACTAACGATCCAATTAATTAAATCATCATTGATAAAATAGTATCTCTTCTTCTTTGATTTTTTCATTAGATCGATGAATGCCTATCCTACTGCCTTTATGAGTCTGATACTTAATATTTATATTTTAAAGCAGCTTTAATGAATTCCCTGAAAATCGGATGTGAGCGATTGGGTCTTGATTTGAATTCGGGATGGAATTGAACACCAACATACCATGGATGATCTAAAAACTCAATAATTTCGACCAAATTCATTTCCCTGTTTATACCGCTGAATTTCATGCCATTTTCCTGAAACTTCCTTTGAAAGTTGTTGTTAAACTCATACCGATGTCTATGTCTTTCGTTTACGTTTTTTTGTTGATATGCCTTTTGCGCAATCGTTCCATTTTCCAGATGGCAAGGAAACGCACCCAACCTCATTGTACCGCCTTTCATGACAATTTCTTTTTGTTCAGGCATTAAATCGAGTACCGGAAATTCTGTTTCATTATCAAATTCAGTACTATTTGCATCTTTGAGATGAAGGACATTTCGCGCGAATTCTATCACTGCGCACTGCATCCCCAGGCAAATTCCCAGGAAGGGCAACTTGTTTTCACGGGCATACTTTGCAGTCGCTATTTTTCCTTCAATCCCTCTCTTGCCAAATCCTCCAGGAATAAGGATACCATCAATGCCTTTAAACATATTCTCCGGTAAATTCTTTTGAACCTGATCGGAATCTAATTTTACAATTTTTACTTTGCAATTATTTTCAATTCCGGCGTGTAATAAGGCTTCATAAATACTGATATAGGCATCTTTTAGTCGAATATATTTTCCGACAACACCGATGGTAATTTCATTCTTAGGATATAATATTTTATCTACCATTTTTTGCCATTCTTTCAAGTCGGTGTTTTTGCAATTAATTTTAAGTGATTTTGTAATTAAATCGCCCAAACCCTGCCTTTCGAACATTAAGGGTACTTCATATATTGATTTAACAGTCACTGCCTCAATGATTCCTTCTCGCTCTATATCACAAAATAATGATATTTTATCTTTTACCCCTTTTGTGATTTTTGATTGAGAGCGACAAATGACAATATCTGGTTGAATACCGATTTCCCTTAACTCTTTCACGCTATGTTGTGTCGGTTTTGATTTCAATTCTCTAGCTGCTGTCAGGTAGGGAATAAAGGTAACATGAATAAACAGAGTATTTTCTTTACCGATTTCATTTCTAAATTGTCTGATAGCTTCTAAAAAGGGAAGGCTTTCAATGTCACCGACCGTGCCACCGATTTCAACAATAACGACATCCACATCCCTATTGTCTATTTCACTGATGGACTTAATGGTTGATTTTATCTCATCTGTAATATGTGGAATCACCTGTACAGTCGCTCCTAAAAAATCTCCACGCCTTTCTTTGGAAATGACAGAACTATATATTTTTCCGGTCGTAATATTGTTTCTTTTTGATAAATTAACATCGATAAATCTTTCATAATGACCTAAGTCCAAATCTGTTTCCGCACCATCTTCAGTAACAAAAACTTCTCCATGCTGAAAGGGATTCATCGTACCTGCATCAACATTTAGATAAGGATCGATTTTTTGCATAGAAATATTCAATCCCCGATTCTTTAACAATCTTCCGATTGAAGAAGCAGAAATACCTTTTCCCAATGACGATACCACTCCGCCTGTTACAAATATATATTTTGTCATAAGTCTCCTTTTATCTTATTTATTCATTATCAATGATTGCGAATGAATCACACAAGGTCTTCTATTTCAAATTCCATCGGTTATGTTAAAGATGAACGATATTTTCTTCCAATTAATGAAAACATGCAGTAATTTAAATTTCAAATGATTATCGTAAAGATTTTTTCACCTTTGTTTTAGATTAGCTCATTCCGCTTTATTTTTTTATGATACCGGCTTTTTATTACTCGTATTGAAACACAATAATTTGACTGCTCGCAGGCAAAGTTCCTTTTTCGACATGATATTCACTTGAGTGTAACATTTTTACATTATTTTTTCCTTCAATAAAACGGTCAACAGGATCAATTGAAAATTTTATTGCCTCTGTTTTGTAATGCATGGGAATAATAATTTTGGGTTTCATTTCTTTAATAATCTCGTTTGCCTGATCACTGTTAATGGTATAAAAACCTCCAACCGGGATAAATAGGATATCGACATGCCCAATTTCTTTTAGTTGCTCGGCATTTAAAATGTGACCTAAATCTCCCAAATGACAAATCGATATATCATCTGCCATAATCTTGAAAATAGTATTTTGGCCTCTTTGTGACCCAAAAACACTATCATGGTAAGTCGAAAAACCTCTAAATTCCATCTTGTGAGATTCTCTTGTTACCGGACCCTTGAACACAACCGGTCTTCCTTTGATTCCTCTTACGAAATTATGGTCAAAATGTTCATGACTTACCGTGACAATATTTGCCTTTATTCTTGGTAGCTTGTAACCCAAGGTTTCATCAAAAGGATCAGTTATAATTCTAATTCCTTTTTCATTTTCAATTAAAAATGAAGCATGGCCGAACCATTTTATTTTCATCATTTTACTCCTAACTATTTTAATGAATCCCTATCAATTAATCAACCTGCTTATAGTCATATTTATCTTAAATTATAAAATTTCTTTGATTGTTTTCTCTATTCTCTCTCTGGCCAACTTCGGAGAATAGTTTAATATGATATGATCTTTTTCATTTCTCTGAAGAATATCAAAAGGTTCGAGGGTAAATATATTGATTATTTTTTCAACTTCAAACTCTTGTATCTTTCCTAGTTCAATACCTTCATTACTTTCCTGCTGATTTAGCATTTTAGTGAGTAACTCAATATTTAGATATAATTTTTTTTGAGAACTCTCTTTTAATATATTCATCACTTTCTTTATCATTATAATTCGGTTGTAAGTTTCTTTTCTTTTTTCTAATAATCTAGCAATATTGTTTTCTGTTGATTGACCAGGAAAAAATATTTCCTTCAAATCGACTAGGGAAAAGGTTAATCGTGCATGTTCTTTTATTATCTTTTCCAGCCATCTAGATTCAAGTAATGTTACGTGATGCGTGTTCGATTCCCTGCGTAATCGTTCATAATCAAAATCATTAGAGATAACGACCGAAAAATCAGCAGCACTCTCAGCCCTTGAGGATTCCATTTGATTCCAATATTCATATTCCAAAATTTTCTTATTTTTTTCTTGAGATATTTTTCCATCAATAATAATACGGTAGGTTATTGAATCCAGTTGCGCTTCGGCTAATACAAAAGATGTATCATCCTTGACCATGAAAGACGTTTGATATCCTAAAAAATCAAATACTTTCTTTATAGCTTTTTTAAACTTTTCACTATCTTTACTATCCATCAATAATCTTTGTAATTTTTTGGGCTCACTTAACCAATCAAAAAGCCCCCAGATATTTTCTTTTTCCTCTATAAATTTTGTGTTTTCCTTCAAAACGCTTTTTATGTAATCTGAAAACAAGTTTTTTCCGTTTGATTCAATTTCCAATACTTTATCGCATATATCCTGATAAGAAAGCGGTTTACCTGTTTCTTTCAATATTTTATAGACTTTTTCCTTGATTTCCTCTTTTGGTTCTATTTGAGTTTCTTCTTCTGTCACCAAAAAGTATTTTCTTCTATCATAATCAATTAATCCGACATAAATCACATCATTTACCTTTATCTTTTTATCTTTATACCATTGATCTATTCCGGTAATATAATTGAATTCATTATTTACTTTTGCTTCAATTTCATTTCCCTCTTTATCCAAAAAGAAAATTTCAATTTCTTTTTTCTCTCTCGGAAAAAATGGTCTCATGTAGCTGGTTAAAAACATGGTCCCGTCTTTTAAGCAATAACTAGTAACGGAATACTTAATATTGGCATCTCTATATTTCCATTTCAGCAATCCCCATATCCCTCTTTTGACCCGAACGAATCTTTTGTCCCCGCTCATGGAAGCATTGACTGCATAATAGGGTTCCTTCACTTTTAAAGGTTTTATTTGTATTAATTCATCGCTGATTTTTCTATAATGCATGGGTTTTTTGTGCCTGGCTAATATTTCATAGGCAACATCTGCTACTGATTTGTGTTTCATAAGATTAAGCCCTCCAGAATTTCTATCCAATTTGGTGTATTTAATACATACGAACACCGGATATATTTTACGGGAGAATAGTATTCGCTAAATATTCTTTGAAATAAACTACCTATTTATTATATACATTTTATTTTGTAATTTACAAATAAATTAGCGTCTATTTTAAGAAATAATTTTAAAAGATAAATAAATCAAAAATATTAAGACATCATTTTTAAATTAAAGAACCAAAACTCAATTAAAACAATCAATTTCTTGTTTACGATCAAGACAATAAAGCTTTATATGATTTAAACCCTTCGATTTTTATTTTTTGCTTTGTGATACTATTTAAAATACCCTCTTTTTAAAATTCAAGTCATTGATTGATATTTTTTCATTAGTTTTACATATTCATCTGCATGAACTTTTAGATTTTTTACTTCTTCTTGATCAATCTTTTTTATCACTTTGGCAGGTGTCCCCAAAGCCATGCTCCGGGCTGGAATTTTAGTCCGTGGCGTTACAATAGACCCTGCACCGATGATGGTATTTTTTCCCACAACAGCCTGATTCAAAACAATTGCACCTATACCCACCAATACATTATTTCCAATTTCACATGCATGGAGCATAACGCCATGTCCAATCGTGACATTTTCTCCAACAATGGTAGAAATCCCTATATCACAGTGAATCACGGTTCCGTCCTGTATACTGGTATTATCTCCAATTACAATGGGAGCTACGTCTCCCCTTAATACAGTATTATACCAAATGCTCACATTGCGTCCTATGGTCACATCACCAATAATTGTGGCATTTTCCGCAACAAATGCACTTTCATCAATTTGGGGTGATTTCCCTTCAAAATCTTTAATCATTCCTTGACCTCCAGTACTGTTTTTATGATTTTTGCTATCTTTTCACCAATGCCAGGGACACTACTTAGTTCGTCGATAGACATTTTTTTTATTTCTTCCACGCTACTAAATTTTTGCAATAAGCGTCTTTTTCTCTCGATTCCGATTCCTGGAATAAAATCCAACTTTGATTGACGCATTTTTTTGCTTCGGAGTTTCCGATGATAGTTGACGGCAAACCTATGTGCTTCGTCTCTTATTCTTTGTAATAAAAAAAACGCTTCTGAATGCGGATCTAATCTGATGGATTGTGAACTGTCCGGTTTAAATATTTCTTCTTCTTTCTTGGCAATACTAATGATAGGTATACTTAAATTCAGGCATTCAAATATTTTTACAACTGCAGATAATTGCCCCTTTCCACCATCAATCAATACGAGATCGGGCATCCTCTCATCATGAGCCTGTAATTTTTCATATCTCCTTTTTACCACTTCCTTTAACATTGCGTAATCATCTGCCTGGTGTACTGTTTTTATTCTATACTTTCTATACTTCTCTTTTTTTGACCTGCCATAGCTAAACACAACCATGGAACCCACAGATAATTTCCCTTGAATATTTGAAATATCAAAAGCTTCAATGGTATTCGGTCTCTTTTTTAATTTGAGTTGCTGCTGCAGATCAAGGATTGCACGCTTTCCTTTTTCAATTTCTTTTTTTTCTTTATCGTCTATCCTGGTTAAAACATATCTATTATTTTTTTCATTATCAAAAAAATTGATTTCCTGACCCTTGATAATTTCTTCAATTGATTTGATTTTATCCCTTATCTTTGCTGCTCTTTCGTAATCCATTCGATAGGAAAGTTTTTTCATCTCCCAATAAAGATTTTTAACTAGTTTTTTTTGACGCCCATTCAAGAAGAAACAAACTTCCTTGACTATTTTTTGGTATTCTTTTTTTTCTATCAATCCTGCACAAGGCGCCGAACATAATCCAATCTGGTAATCAAGACATAAATCTTCTTTTTTTAATATTTTCTTTTTGCAACCCCTGATCTTAAAGATTTGCCTGATGGTTTTTATCACAGTTCGCGTCGCCTCAGAATCAATAAAAGGACCAAAATAAACTGAATGATCCTCTATTTTTTCATTCTTACTCTTCCGATAGAAGAGTATCTGAGGCAGGTCCAATTCAGTCGTTATCTTGATGAATGGGAAACTTTTATCATCTTTTAATTGCGTGTTATAATACGGATTATTTTTTTTAATCATCCTTCTTTCCAGAATGATTGCTTCAATCTCAGAGGAAGTTGTTATATATTCAACATCATTGATCTCTTCAATCATTAATCTTATTTTAGGAAGATGATTTGTCACTTTCTTAAAGTAAGAAGACACTCTTTTTTTAAGTGAATTTGCTTTCCCAATGTATATTATTTTTCCTTTCCTGTCTTTAAAAAAATAGACACCCCAGGTATTTGGTAATTTATTTATTTTCAATTTAATATCCATGCTAATTTCCAATTTTATCAAATGTGCTTTTATTTTTGAACATATTGACAAAAACCTATTTTGAATGATACTTATTTTTTATGGTTCATTTCAATACTTTTTTTAAATATTCGCCGGTAAATGAATTTGGATTGGCTGCTACTTCTTCCGGAGTACCTTCTGCAATTACTCTTCCTCCTTCATCCCCTCCTCCGGGACCAAGGTCAATGATATAATCCGCTGATTTTATAACATCTAAGTTATGTTCAATGATTAATATTGTATTGCCAGCATTAACCAATCTATCCAGAACCTTAAGCAATTTCCTCACATCATCAAAATGTAAACCTGTGGTTGGTTCATCAAGCAAGTATAGTGTATTTCCACTGCTTTTTATACTTAATTCCTTTGCAAGCTTAACCCTTTGAGCTTCTCCACCTGATAAGGTACTGGCAGATTGACCTAATTTTATATAACCCAATCCCACATCATATAAAGTTTGAAGCTTTCTTTTGATCTTTGGAATTGAATCGAAAAATTGCAATGCTTCTTCTATCGTCATGTCCAATACTTGAGAAATATCTTTTCCCTTATACTTGACTTCTAAAGTTTCCCGGTTAAAACGTTTGGCCTTGCATACTTCGCAAGGGATAAATATATCGGATAAAAAATACATCTCTATCTTGACGATACCTGCCCCCTGACAGGCTTCGCATCGACCCCCTTTAACATTAAAACTAAATCTTCCCAGCTTGTACCCCCTCATCCTTGCTTCTTTCGTTTTGGCGAAAATCTCCCTGATGGGGGTAAATCCTCCTACATAGGTAATAGGATTCGATCTCGAAGTTCTCCCAATGGGTGATTGGTCGATAATTATCACTTTATCAATATTTTCCATACCTTCAATTTTTTTGTATTTACCGGGATGCACCCTTGCCTGGTAGATTTTTCGGGCCAAAGCCTTGTAAATGATGTCTTCGACCAGCGTACTTTTTCCTGAACCCGATACGCCTGTAACACAAGTAAACCTTCCAAGAGGTATTGAAACATCTATATTTTTCAGATTATATTGTTCTGCTCCAAATATTTTTATTTTCCCGCCGTTACCTTTTCTTCGTTTTTTGGGTATTTCGATTTTTTTTGCTTGTGATAAATATTTTCCGGTTAAGGATTTCTTGTTTTTTTTAATATTCTCGTAAGTTCCTTGGGCAACGATGTATCCACCATGAATTCCTGCTCCAGGACCAAGATCAATGATATAATCTGACCTTTTCATTGTATCTTCATCGTGTTCTATAACGACCAATGTATTCCCCATATCTCTCAACTTTATCAAGGTTTCCAATAATTTATGATTATCTTTCTGATGCAGACCAATACTCGGTTCATCTAAAATATATAATACTCCGGTCAAACTTGAACCGATTTGTGTGGCTAACCGAATCCTTTGATTCTCACCACCGGCAAGGGTAGAAGATGTCCTTGATAGCGTCAAGTAATCCAAGCCAACATTAATAAGAAAGTTTAACCTGCTTTTGATTTCTTTTAATATTTGACGGGCAATGGTTTCCTCGTTTTTCTTGAGTTTTAACGTATCAAAAAATAGATAACTTTCCCTAACAGATTGCTCTGAAATATCAGCGATAGAACGCTTTTTAATGGTTACCTTTAAAGATTCCGGGCGAAGACGTTTCCCTCCACAGGAAGGACAATGTCCAATCGTCATGAATTTTTGAATTTCTGTTCGAATATATTCTGACTTTGTCTCCTTATATCTTCTCTTTAGATTATTAACAACGCCTTCGAATTTGTTTTGATACATCCAGTGGCTACTTTTTTCATCATTTTGGTATCTGAAAGGTATTCTTTCTTCTCCCGAACCATATAACAGGATATGTTGTATTCTTGGCTTTAATTCACCAAATGCCGTTTCAAGGCGAAAGCCGTAAAAATCTGCCAAACCTTTCAGTAGATGGTAATAATATTTCCCTGTTATTTCTCCCCATGGAGCCAAAGCACCTTTCAAAATATTCTTATTCCTATCCGGTATAATCAAATCTTCATCGAATTCCATTTTAAAACCTAATCCGTTACAATCCGGACAGGCACCATAAGGACTGTTGAAAGAAAATATGCGTGGTGCAATTTCCGGTAAATTAATATTGCAAACCGGGCATGCAAAATGCTCACTAAATACTTTGTCGCCTTTTCCTTCCATATCTATAATGACCACACCCTCACTTAAATTCAAAGCGGTCTCAATTGAACTTGCTAATCGGCTTCGGATGTTATCCTGAACAACCAATCTATCCACAACAACTTCAATGTTGTGATTTTTATATCTATCAATTTTTATATCTTCGCTTAATTCGTAAATTTCTCCATCTACTCTTACACGAATAAAACCTTTTTTTTGTATATTTTCCAATATTTTTTTATGTTCGCCTTTCTTAAATCGTATGATAGGAGCCAAGACCTTTATTCGACTACCTTTAGGCGATTCTAAAATCCGATCAACCATTTGTTCAACCGTTTGCCTGCTTACCCTTTTTCCGCACTTCGGGCAATGAGGAATACCTATTCGTGCAAATAGCAATCTCAGGTAATCATATATTTCAGTTACAGTTCCCACGGTAGACCTTGGATTCCTGCTGGCCCTTTTTTGGTCGATTGAAATGGCAGGTGATAATCCCTCAATATAATCTATGTCCGGTTTTTTCATTTTTTCCAAAAATTGTCTTGCATAAGCAGATAAAGACTCAATATATCTTCTTTGACCTTCAGCATATATGGTATCAAGGGCCAAAGAAGATTTTCCCGATCCACTTAGCCCTGTAACCACCACCAGCTTATTTCTTGGTATTTCAACATCAATGTTTTTTAAATTGTGTTCCCTTGCACCTTTTAGAATTATTTTTGTCTGCACTATTTCCTTTTCTCCTCTGAATTTATCACCATACAATATACCTTCATGTAGAATTCTTTCTATTTTAATCCCCCAAACAGGGTTTTTTCTTTTTTCAAACGATTTATCTCATCCCGAAGCAAGGCCGCCCTTTCGAAATCCAAATTTTTTGCCGCTTGCTTCATCTCCTTTTTTAATGACATGACCAGTAAACCAAGCCCATCTTTATTAAGATATCTTCCTGCCTCTTCAGCTACCAATGGTAAATCATTTGCAGTACTTGAATTGCTTAATAAGGAATATTCTTCGATGGATTTTTCTATGGTTTTAGGTGTGATGTGATGATCTTTGTTATATTTCAACTGAATATTTCTTCTTCTATTGGTTTCTTTCACTGCTCTTTTTATGGATCCGGTTATGGTCTGACAATACAAAATGACTGTACCGTGAACATTTCGGGCAGCTCTTCCCATTGTCTGGATTAGTGACGTTTCCGACCTTAAAAATCCTTCCTTATCAGCATCTAAAATTGCTACCAAAGAGACTTCTGGCAGGTCCAAACCTTCCCTTAGAAGATTTACCCCTATTAGAACATTAAAATGGCCCAGCCTCAAATCCCTTAATATATTTATCCTTTCCAGTGTTCCAATTTCGGAATGTAAATATCTTGCTTTAATATTTATCTCCTCTAAATACTCTGCAACATCTTCTGCCATTCTTTTTGTTAATGTAGTTACCAGTACTCTTTCTTTTTTTTGGGTTCTTTTTTTTATTTCCTCTATCAAACTGTCAATTTGATTTTTTATTGGCTTTAAAACAACTTCGGGATCCACTAATCCGGTGGGTCTGATAATTTGCTCTACTGTATTGAGACTTTTTTCCGATTCATATTTTGCCGGAGTTGCCGAAACAAAAATGACTTTTTTCATGTATTTTTCTATTTCGCTTAAATAAAGTGGCCTATTGTCGTATGCAGAAGGCAAACGAAATCCAAATTCAACCAGTGAATCCTTTCTGGATTTATCTCCGGCAAACATCCCCTTTAATTGAGGTAAAGTCACATGAGATTCGTCGATAAATATAAGAAAATCTGATGGAAAATAGCTAAGCAGAGTAGCTGGCGGACTCCCTTTTTCCCTTCCACTGATATGACGCGAATAATTTTCAACACCGCTACAGTAGCCAATCTCATTTAACATCTCCAGGTCATAATTTGTTCTTTGCTCTAACCTTTGAGCTTCTAAAAGTTTTTTATTTTTTCTCAGAAAGGCAAGCCTTTCTTTTAATTCAATCTTAATCGACTGAATTGCTCTTTCCATTTTGCTTTTGGTTGTTACAAAATGCTTGGCAGGATATATGACTAATTTGTCCATTACTTTTATCGCTTTTCCAGTTAAATAATCTATTTCTGCAATATTCTCTACTTCATTCCCCCAAAACTCTACACGGTAAACCTTTTCAAGATAGGAAGGGAAAATTTCTACTACATCTCCCCTAACTCTAAAACAACCCCGGTGAAAATCAACATCATTTCTTTCATAATGAATGTTAATCAGTTTCCTTAAAACCATATCCCTGTCACACATTTCGTTTTTATGAATTTCCAACATCAATTCCTGATAATCCTTAGGCGAACCTAACCCGTAAATACAGGAAACACTGGCAACAATAATGACATCATTTCTCTGAAGAAGGGAACTCGTAGCAGAAAGCCTTAATCGGTCGATTTCCTCATTAATGGAAGAATCTTTTTCGATATAGGTATCAGTTTTTGCAATATAGGCTTCAGGTTGATAATAATCATAATAACTAACAAAATACTCAACTGCATTATTTGGGAAGTATCTCCTGAATTCATTATATAACTGGGCAGCTAAGGTTTTATTATGGGAAATGACTAAAGTCGGTAATTGTATATTTTGAATCACATTTGCCATGGTAAAGGTTTTTCCTGAACCGGTCACTCCTAGCAAAGTTTGAAATTCACATCCTTTTTGAATACCCTTAGTCAAGCCCCTGATAGCATTTGGCTGGTCACCTTGCGGTGGATAATCAGAAACCAATTGAAATTTTTGATTCATAATGAACCCCTGATTTTTTAATATTTTGCTAAAAAATATATCTATTTTTCTTATCTATTATACACATCTTTAATCAATCTATAAAGAGTTTGTTATTGAACAATAGCAGCATGAACACCCCAATGCCAAACTTAACAAAGCACTTCATCCTTCCATTTCAATTAGAAAACTATAGGAATAGCATACATCATATTTTGGTAAAAACAACGCTGATAGCCATCAAGCATGAACAAGGGATTTGGCAGGCAAAAACAAGCAGGTTCTAGCCAAGAAAAAAAGAAAGAAATATATGGCATTTTATTTTTACGAACAACCATAAAATATGCGATTTAAAGATCAAATAACCACTTAAGAAACAGGATGACCCATTGCAACGTGTATTATTATAATCAATAATAATTATCATCCTTTATTCGACAAATAAATTGACAATTTTTGATTGATCCACATCAACCAATCCTTTGTTGGTGATTTTTAGGTGGGGTATAACCTCAAGAGATAAAAAAGCAATGGTCATGAAAGGATCATCTACTTTTACACCTAATTCCTTAGCAGACTGGTAAATTGAATCCAGGTTTTCCTTTACTTCCGGCAATGTTTTATCCGATATCAAACCAGCTATTGGCAAGGGTAATGAATTGATTATTTGTCCATCCACAGAAATAGCCAGGCCTCCCCCCATTTTTGCAATGGCTGCTCCGACATTCAGCATATCTTTTTCATTTGTTCCCACAATAATAATATTATGACAATCATGTGCAACAGACGAACCGATAGCCCCTTTTTTCAAACCAACCCCTTTAACCAGTCCCATGCTTACTTTCTCTGAAGCCAAATGCCTTTCAATGACTGCAACCTTCAATATATCCCTTTTAACGTCTGCTACCACCCAACCATTTTTTATTTTTGGTCTGGCAATTTCGTTTTCAGTGATGACCTGCCCCGGATTTATTTTTATAATCCTGCATTTGCCACCTTGATCAATAATAGAAAAATCATTCAACTTCAACCATTTAATATTAATTGAACCTCGAATAGGCACATCCAAAGGTTTTGGATTCAAATCAAACATTTTACCATTTTCCGCAACCAATTTTCCATCTTTAAATACTTTCAAAATATTAAAATCTTTAAAATCATCAAAAACAACCAAATCGGCTGAATAACCAGGAGCAATTGCCCCTAAATTTCTTAATCGAAAATATTCCGCTGCATTCAAGGTAGCCATCCTGATAGCGGTAATCGGAGGGATGCCTTCCTTTATGGCAGTTCTAATAATAAAATTAATATGGCCTTCCTCGATTAAATCCTTGGGATGCCGATCATCACAACAAAAAAAACATCTTCGTGAATTCATTGAATCAACCAAAGGTAAAAGATCAATAAGATTTCTGGTTACCGAGCCTTCTCTTAACATAATGTACATTCCAAGGCGTAGCTTTTCTCGAGCTTCCTCTACCGTAGTACATTCGTGATCTGACCGAATTTGTGTTGAAATGTAGGCACAAAGATCTTTTCCTGTTAAATTAGGTGCGTGCCCGTCTATGCATTTATGTGCTGCAATGGTAATTTTATCCAATACTTCCGGCACTTTATTCAGTACGCCGGGAAAATTCATCATCTCTCCCAAGCCCAATACCCATTTCTCTTTTAACAAATGATATAAATCTGTAATATTTAAAATAGCTCCTGAAGTGCCAAGAGAAGAGGCAGGAACGCAAGAAGGCAACATCATAAAAATGTTCAAAGGATTATATTTGCTTGATTTCAACATATATCTAATGCCTTCCAAACCAAATACATTTGCTATTTCATGAGGATCAATAATAACCGAAGTCGTTCCCATGGGAACGACTGTGCGGGCAAACTCTGAAACTTTTACCATGGAGCTTTCCAGATGGATGTGTCCGTCAATAAAACCAGGAGACAAATATTCCCCTGATATATCCATCTCATTTTTAGCATGATAACCATTCCCCAGTCCAATAACCTTCCCCTTGTAAATCGCTACGTCTGCCGGATAAATTTCACCTGAAAATACATTAATAACTTTCCCATTTTTTAATAATAAATCAGCTTCTCTCTCTCCACGAGCCACCTCAATCATGCGAGCCAGTTCCATAAAAATCACCACCTTTTCGGACATGTTTTAAAACGCTTAAAGCATTACGAAATATTTGATGCCCTTAATAGCATCTTCTGTTTTTATGAATGGTTACCAAGCATGATCTCATTACTTTTTACCCTACTGACTCTTATCGAAAAATCACTGATATATCAGAAGGGCGGCTGAATAATAACTTTTCAAAGCAACCATCTATTTTATGATTGATGCTAACATTCCCATCAACCATTTATTATCAATGTTTCATTCAATGGTTAATGATATGCCAATGTTCGATTAACTGATAAGAAAACCGCTTTTTATTATCAATTTTTTTTACAAAGAGAACTGTCATGTTTGGAAATTAATGATACTCAAGACTTCAATTCAACTTTAAAAGCTCTAGCCATACCTCATTTACCTGTTTTTTGGTCATTTCCAAAGATTGGTTAGTATCAATGATGTAATCTGCTTTTCCCGCTTTTATTTTATTAGACATTTGAGATTTAATTCTTTTCAAGGATTCATCTTTATCGAAGCCATTTCTTTTACTCAATCTCCTGATTTGCTCCTTCTCTGATAAGCTTACCAAGATAATTTTATCCATTAGATGTTCCATACCAGTTTCAAATAACAATGGCACTTCTATGATCATAATACGACTGTAATGATGATGAATAAGTTTAAAATCACTTATTTTTTGATTGATAGCCTTTTTTATTTCCGGATGTGTAATTTTGTTTAATTTTTCCAATAATTTCTGATTACTGAAAACCAGTAATCCTAATTTTTTTCGATCGATTGTCAAGTCTTCCCGTAAAATACTGTGACCAAATTCTTGAATTATTTTTTCCCATGCAGGTTTACGGGGCAAAATAATCTGATGCCCGATTTTATCTGCATCGATAATCTTTGCTCCTAATTTTTGAAACATGTTTGCAACTGTTGTCTTCCCGCTGACAATTCCCCCTGTAAGACCAATAATCAAACACATATATACTCCTATTTCTCTGAATATTGCTTGAGATCGATAAAGTCCCTCGACATTTTTTCATTTTCTAACTGTCTCGAAATGAAATCTTTTTCCAGAAAAGACTTACTTATTCATTTATGTCCGCCCAATTTTCTCCGGTTTTTATATTAATTTTTAAAGGTAAAGATAGTTTTAGACTACTTTCCATGATTTTTTTTATCATTTCCTTAGTTTTAATTAATTCTTTTTTTTCTATCTCAAATATCAATTCATCGTGAACCTGTAGCAGCATTTTACTTTGAAAATTATTTTTTTTAAATGCATGTGCAATGGATATCATGGCAATTTTTATCAAATCAGCTGCTGTGCCTTGAATCGGCGCATTAATGGCAATTCTTTCATTAAATTCTCTGATGTTTCTGTTGCTGCTATTAATTTCCGGAACATATCTTCTCCGATTCAGTAGAGTTAAAACATATCCCTTCTCTCGCGCTTCTTCTTTTTTTAATTCAATGTATTCTTTTACGCCTTGATATACCGTAAAATATTGCAGTATAAATTTTTCTGCTTCTAACCGGCTAATGCCCAAATTTCGTGCCAATCCGTAACTGCTCATTCCATATATGATTCCAAAATTAATGATTTTAGCCATTCTTCTCATTTCTCGGCTTACCAACTTCCTATCAATGCCAAAAATAGAAGAAGCCGTATGAGCGTGAATATCCTCATTTTCCCTAAAAGCAGCCATTAATCTTTTGTCTTCCGAAAGATGAGCCAATATACGTAATTCAATCTGGGAATAATCTGCTGACAATAGTAGAAAATCCTTTTCTGATATAAATGCTTTTCTTATACTTCTACCTATTTCAGTTCTTATGGGAATATTTTGCAGGTTTGGCTCGCTACTGCTTAGTCTTCCTGTTGCGGTAATCGTCTGATGAAACGAAGTATGTATTCGATGCGTATTCTTATCGATCAATAACGGCAATTTATCAACATAGGTATTCTTTAATTTTTCTAATTCCCTATATTTTATCACATGTGAAATGATTTCATGTTCTGAGGTCAGGGCATTTAATACATCCGAATTAGTAGAGTATCCGGTTTTAGTTTTTTTAATGATCGGCAGTTTTAATTTTTCAAATAAAATAAGACTAAGCTGCTTCGGGGAATTAATATTAAATTCTGTACCCGCCTGAAACCAAATTGTGTTTTTCAATTCTTTTAGCTGCTTATTTAGATTTTGCGACATTTTTTTTAAGACGTACTCATCTACTTTAAAACCAAGTATTTCCATGTCCCCCAAGATCCCAACCAAGGGCATTTCAACCTCTTTGAATAGGTGCAACATTTTGTTTTCCGTTAATCGATCTTCTAATATTTTTTTTAACTTAAAAATGTTTCTGGCGTTTTCGCAAGCTTCCTTCATCTTTTCATTGTTATTTTTCTTGCTTTCTTCTTTTGTAAAATTTAAAAATTCCCAAACAATATCTTCCAAGCTATATTTTCCCTTTGAAGGATGCAATAGATAAGCGGAAATCATGATGTCATGGATATTTTGATTCATCTCTATTTCATATTTTTTAAGAAGGATATAATCATCCTTAATATTAAACCCGGCTTTTGATATTTTTTTATTTTTAAAGAATGGACCAAGATATCGAAAAACCTTCTCAGAGGAAAGACAATGATTCGCCTCAAGTAAACTGATAGGGAAAAAAGGTATATAGACATTAACTTCATTTTTGAAACTCATCGCAATTCCTAAAGGTTTTACATTTATGTTATTATTAGGTGATTTTAAGAGATAATAGGAAAAAGCGTGTTGTTCTTTGATCATTTTTATCAAATCATTTAATTTATCTTCTGTGTCAATCATTTGATATGAAATCGTATTTTTTTTTCGAGTAATATAAGGTTTAATTCTTTTTAGCAGATTACCAAGCTCATATTCTTTGAAAATTGTCCATAATCCATCGTAGTTTGGAACCTTGGCCTTGAATGATTTTAAATCATATACAAAGGGTACATTTCTGTCAATCGTCGCCAATTCTTTGCTCATGATAATTAGCTCTTTATGTTCTTTTATTTTTTCCCTTAACGATGTGTTTGTTATCATATCCGGATTTTCCAGAATATTATGGATGCTACCATATTTTTTTATTAATGAAATGGCTGTTTTTTCGCCAATTCCGGGCACACCGGGAATATTATCAGATGCATCTCCCTTTAATGCCAGGATATCAACCATATTTTCGGGAGCGACGCAATACTTCTCTTCAATGTCTTCTCTTTTTACTAATTTTGTCTCTGTGATTCCTTTGATAAGCATCATCACTTTGGTTTTACCAGTTATTAATTGGAAGGCATCTCTGTCTCCAGTAACAATAAGTGTTTCCAAACCTTTGCTTTCGGCATCTTTTGATAAAGTTCCAATGATATCATCTGCCTCATATCCTTCTTTCTCGCAAATGGAAATATCATAATTCCGGATTACTTTTTTAATTATTGGAATTTGATCTACGAGTTCTTTGGGCATTTTTTTTCGATTCGCTTTATACGCCTTGTATTTAATATGACGAAAGGTTGGAGCAGGCAAATCCAATGCTATCGTAATAAACTCCGGTTTTTCCTGTTCCAATAGCTTGATAAGCATCATGGTGAAACCGTAAACCGCATTAACCATCATTCCATGAGAATTTTTTAATGGTGGCAATGCATAAAAAGAACGATATATCATTCCCTGACCATCTATCAATAGTATTTTATCTTTATTTTTCATTATTCATTTTCCCGTCTTTTTTTTCTTGACATTGTTTAATACTTAACCTATAATTTTTAAACAGATAATGCTTTACGCCGAAGTGGCGAAATTGGTAGACGCACTGGACTCAAAATCCAGCGAACCTTGCGGTTCGTGTCGGTTCGACTCCGACCTTCGGCACCACACTTTTTCAAAAAACAAATCATTTAAGGAAATAATAAAAAGCAGCCAATCCTTAACTGGATTTTTATTAATATCGCTTTTTGAGATTCAAATATTTTCCTCAATCAAGGATTCGTTAATAACCAAAAACGCTTCCCTTGCTTCACTCTTTAATACCAATATTTCTACATTACCGGCCAATTCATCTTTTTTTTTGCTGATATCCAATTTATTTAAAATCGTTTTTATGCCCTTTTCCCTTAAGGACTTCTCCAGGTTATTGGCTGTTAATATGTCTTTGGCAATATAAATTGTTTTCCACATTTTAATTACCTCTACATTGCTGTAATTTCTTTAGTCTACCCAAAGTTTATTTTCTCCAACGATTCTTTCTATTTCATTGATAAATTCCCGATCGAGCATGACTGAGAATCTTTTGTCAATTAAGTGTGTAACACTTTTCTGAAAACTTTTAAAATGAAGCATGATTTGACTATCACCGGGATATTTTACAAATACATTTTTTAATTGCAGTAGTAAATTTGATTGATTTTTCTCACAATCTATTTCAATATGGACCTTTTTTGATTTCTCTTTTATTTTTTCTTTTTTTATTTTTTTACTATTTTTTTTATTTTTCTTGTAACCTTTTAAAAGTGATAATTCCCTAGCTATGAGTTTAACTTTACCTTCTGCATTGTCCAATTGCCCCTGCATAACAATGATCTCATCTTTTTTTAGGATTTCCTTACTTTTATCAAATACTTTTGGGAAAATAATTGCCTCTATTGTTCCCTCCAAGTCTTCAAGGCTAATGAAAGCCATCATATTACCGTTTTTTGTGCTTTTCTTTCTGATGCGATTTATTACACCGGCCAATACTACTTTACTCCCATCTGGAAGATTTATGGCATCGTTGGAAGTCGTATCTGCTATATTTTCTATTTTTTCCTGATAGTCTTTTAAAGGATGCTGCGAAATATAAAGTCCCAGCATTTCTTTTTCCATTGACAGAAGTTCATTTTTATCAAATTCTTCCATGTCAGGTAAAGTATACTGATGAGCATGAGTAGATTGGTCTGCTTGTTGACCTCCAAACAAATCAAAAATAGAGGTTTGACCATTCTTCTTATCTTTTTGCCATTCTTGCCCTCTTTTTATCATTTCATCCAGAACAGCCAGAAGCTGAGACCTTTTCCCTCCAAGAGAATCAAATGCCCCACCCCTTATCAAGCTTTCAACAACTCGTTTATTAACAACACGCAGATCAACCCTTTGGCAAAAATCAAAGAGAGACTCATAATTATTATTCGCTTTTCTTTCCTCGATAATGCTTCCAATTGCTTTTTCGCCAACGTTCTTGACTGCAGCCATTCCAAATCGTATTGATTTATCTCCAACGACTGTAAAATTAACCAGACTTTGATTAATATCAGGAGGCAGTATTTGTATTTCCATATTTTGACATTCCCTGATATATAAAGGTATTTTATCATTGTTTCCCATAATGCTGGTCAACAGAGAGGCCATATATTCAACAGGATAATTTTGCTTTAGGTAAGCGGTTTGATAGGAAATAAATGCATAAGAAACACTATGCGATTTATTAAATCCATACCCTGCAAAATAAGCAATTAAATCAAATATTTCAGCAGCAGTGTTTTTATTAATATTATTTTTTTGGGCACCCTTAATGAATAATTCCCGTTGCTTTTCCATAACCTTCTTTTGTTTTTTGCCCATAGCTTTTCGCAAAATATCTGCTTGCCCCAGACTAAAACCAGCTAGTTCACTTGCTACCTTCATAACCTGTTCCTGGTAAACAATAACACCATAAGTTTCCTTTAATATCGGTTCTAATCGCGGGTGGGGATACTTTATTTTTATTTCCCCTTTCTTTCTATTAATAAAATCTTCTATCATCCCGCTTCCCAAAGGCCCCGGTCTATATAAAGCTAATAAGGCAGTAATATCGTCAATGTTTTCCGGTTTCAATCTTTTTACCAGATCTCTCATCCCTTCACTTTCCAACTGAAAAACACCGATACTTTTTCCCCTGGAAAGCATTCTGTAAACAGTCTTGTCATCTGTGGGAATATTATTTATATCTATCTCAATTCCACGGGTATGTTTTATTATTTTTAAAGCATTATCTATAACAGTTAAGGTTCGAAGCCCTAAAAAATCCATTTTTAATAATCCAAGCTCTTCCAATTCTGCCATAGCGTATTGCGTACAAATTTCTCCCTCAGCTGTTTTTTGAAGCGGAACATAATCAGTTAAGGGTTTTTCGGAAAGCACAATGCCTGCTGCATGTGTAGAAGCATGACGGGAAAGGCCTTCCAGCGATAATGCATTTTCAATTAAATCTTTTATCTCAGCATCATTTTCCATTTCTTCAGTAAGACGTTTTTCCATTTTCAATGCTTTCTCAATGGTTATGTTTGGTTCCCATGGAATCATTTTTGCAATGGTATCAACTCTGGCATAGGGTATCCCAAGAGCCCTTCCAACATCTCTCACTGCAGCTCTTGCAGCCATTGTACCAAATGTAATAATCTGAGCAACTTTGTCCTTGCCATATTTTTCTGTAACATATTCAATAACTTCATTTCTTCTTTCGTAACAAAAATCAATATCAAAATCTGGCATACTGATTCTTTCCGGATTCAAGAATCTCTCAAAGAGTAAACCATAAGTCATTGGATTTATATTGGTAATATATAAGCAATAAGCAACAAGACTACCGGCTGCCGAGCCACGACCGGGCCCTACCATAATACCGTTATTTTTTGCATGAGTAACGAAATCCCATACAATTAAAAAGTAAGGTTCGAAGCCCATCCTTTTTATAACTGATAATTCGTAATCCAATCGATCTTTCAGTTCGCTTGTGACTTTGGGAAATCGTTTTTTGAGACCCTCGAAACACAAGTATTTCAAGTAAGTTGTTATATTATGTTCAGGAGGTACCTTAAAATCTGGCAAATGAGCTTGTCTAAAATTAATCTCTAAATTGCATTTTTCTGCAATTCTAATTGTATTCTCAAGCGCTTCAGGGATATTCGAAAATTTTTCTGTCATTTCTTGAGGAGAATTAAAATAAAATTCATTCGTTGAAAATTTAAGCCTTTTTTCATCATTTAAATTTGTTGCTGTTTGGATACATAAAAGAATTTCGTGAGCCCGAGAGTCTGACTTGTTAACATAATGAATGTCGTTGCTTGCTACAAGGGGAATAGAAAGCTCTTTGCTTAAGGTAATCAGTTTTTCATTGACAAGGTCTTGCTCAGGAATATTATTTTTTTGTAATTCCAAATAGAAGTTTCCTTCTCCGAATATTTCCAAATATTCCATGGCTGATTCTTTTGCTTTTTCGAAATTATTTTGCAAAAGTTTTTGTGGCACTTCTCCCTGCAGGCAAGCAGAAGAAGCTATTAATCCCTGATGATACTTTCTTAATAACTCCTTATCGATTCTTGGCTTATAATAAAAACCCTCTGTAAACGATTTTGTAACCAATGTTAATAAATTTTTGTAACCTTCATTGTTTTTCACTAACAAAATCAGATGAAATGGAGATTCCTTTCTTTTCGTACCTTTATCCAGGCGACTTCCCGGTGCAAGATACATTTCACACCCGATAATAGGTTTGATCCCTTGTTTTATCGCTTCCTTGTAAAATTGTATGGCACCATACATCACTCCATGGTCAGTGATAGCTAATGCAGGCATCTTGTATTTTTTCGCTTGAGCTACCAAATCTTTGATTCGGCAACCTCCATCCAAAAGGCTAAATTCGGTATGAACATGCAGATTGACAAAATTCGAGTGACGCACAATAAGACCTCCGATGCAATTAACTGTTTTTTTTGATATTTTAACTGTCTGCAATGTTTTACAAAATAAAATAGTATTTAAAAATCAATAAATGATGCTTGATTTTGAATGGCAAATTAAATTATAAAAATGTTAAAAAGATGTAAAAAGCAATGCAGCAACATAGAACTAAAATAAAAAGCGTAAAACGAATAGGAAATATTGTAGAAATCTTTCCATGTGATAATTTTAGTCACAAATGGTATTATTTTTACTAACAATTTGCTTACTATACGCTATACGCTGATTATTATTTAAAGAATATTTTGGCTAAATCCCACCATTTTTCATCAACCACTTTGAGCTTGCTTACAGCAACCTCCAATGGGACACCGACGACTTCATTTCCCTTAAGGGCAGCCATATATCCATATTTATTTTTTTTGATTAAATTGACGGCAGTTACCCCGGAGCGAAGACCCAGAAGACGGTCGAATACTGTTGGATTCCCGCCTCTTTGCATATGACCAATCACAGAATATCGGGTCTCTAGTCCTGTTTTTGCGCAAATGATATCATTCAAACGGTTACCAATGCCTCGATTTTTCAAAATCATGTGTCCAAATTCATCGAGCTCTTCTTCTTCCTCCCTTTGACCCGGAAGATTCACCCCTTCAGACGCAACAATAAGTGCATATTTTTTCCTGGCAAAGACTCGCTGAATCTGTTGACACATTGCATCAATATCCGTGTCGTATTCCGGAATCAATGTCCAGTCAGCGCCACAGGCAATCCCGGTAAAGAGGGCAACCCAGCCTGCATGCCTTCCCATAACCTCTAAAATCATCACGCGATGATGCGAACGTCCAGTGTCTTCTAATATTTTCATTGCCTCTACCGCCCTGGTAACCGAACTGTCAAAACCAAAGGTATAATCCGTACCCGATAAATCATTATCCATGGTTTTGGGAGCGCCGACCACATTCACTTTTTCTTCTTTGAATAATTGATATGCTACGCCCAACGTATCTTCTCCTCCAGTTGCAATAATCGCATCCAACCCGTAATTTTTGATGGTTTTTAAAACCCTTTCTACTCCGTTCTCAATTCGATAGGGATTTGTTCTGGATGAACCCAGAATAGTCCCTGCTTTATCCACTAATTCTTCTACATCGGTCAAGGTTATGGGAGAAACCATTCCTTCTATTAAACCCTTCCAACCATCTTTAATGCCGAAGGTTTCGTAATCGAAGTCTTTCGCTCTGTAAACGGCTCCTCTAATCGTCTGGTTCAGGCCGCAACAATCTCCTCCACCGGTCAATATAGCGATTCTTTTTTTTGCCATTGATTCAATTCTCCTTGCTAATCCTTTTCTTAAAATAAAAATTAAGCCATGCCGGCAGAACCCAATATCTTAATCCTGTTTTTAATCACTTGTTTTGCAGCTTCCTTGGCAGGAATTAAAGCTTTTCTCGGGTCTATTTCTTCAGGATGTTCATTTAAAAATTGCCTGAGCGTATTGGTAAAAGCCATTCGAATGCGTGTATCAATATTCACCTTGCAAATGCCAGCTAATATACCTTTTCTCAATTCCTCATCATTTGCTCCAGATGCTCCATGCAAAACCAGTGGAACACCAGTCAGATCCCTGATTGATTCAATTCGTGGGATATCAAGTTTTGCAATAGGCTCACGACAACCGTGTATTGTTCCAACTGCTGGGGCAAGGATGTCCACTTGAGTTAATTGGACAAATTTTTCTGCGTCTTCGGGTTTTGCCATAAATTCTTTTATTTTTTCTCGAGCAATCCCGGGTTCATCGCTGGAATCCATCTTACCAACCTGGCCTATTTCTGCTTCTACCGGAATATCACAAACATGTGCCATTTCAACGACCTTTTTAGTCATGGCAACATTTTCATCAAAAGGTAATGCGGAACCATCATACATTAGTGAGGTAAATCCGGCTCTCAGACAAAGAATATTTTGAAAATAATCTGTTCCGTGATCCAAATGTAGTGCAACCGGTATAGTGGTTTTCTCTGCCATTTCTTTTACCATGGCAACAATCATGTCGAGACCGGCATACTTAATCGCACCCTGTGATGCCTGAACGATAACCGGTGATTTTTCTTCTTCAGAAGCTTCGATAATCGCCTGGATAATCTCCATATTATTTGCATTAAAAGCACCGACAGCATATTTCCCCTTCTGTGCTTTCTTTAACATTTCTTTCGTACCAACCAATGCCATTGCTCCCTACCCCCTTTATTTTAAATTCAACAGATAATTGAATTTCATGAACGAAATTTTATTCATTATATCTTTTTTATTTTATCATTTCAAGGAAGATATGTTATTAGGGATAGCGCAATCTTCCTCTATATATTTTTTTCAACTTTTCGTTGGTTTTTAAGCAGAAAGAATTATTTCAATACTTAAATGAATTCCTTCTTTAATTGCCTGAACTAAATTTTTTTTATTATAATATATAACGTGTTTTATAAAATATATCATTTGTGAATATTATCAAATAATGATATAGTTTTATCACAAAATATTATTAAAGGAGGATATTAAGATGCCAGATTATAATGAAGATAAAGAAAAAATTATTAACCTAGCAGAAAAAATACCAAAAATTCAATTTAGTAGAAATATTTTTGGCGGAGTTTTAGTTATATTTCTGATTCTGTATCTTGCAACAGGAATTTTTATTGTTGCTCCGGACGAACAGGGAGTCATTAGGAGATTTGGGAAGTTTACACGATTGGAAAGTCCGGGATTAAATTATCATCTCCCCTTTCCCATTGAAACGGTGGTTACCCCGGCAGTCACACAGGTAAAAAGATTGGAAATTGGTTTTCGTACTGTTTCCTCTGGTATAAACGCCCGCTACCAGGATGTTCCGAATGAAGCTCTCATGTTAACCGGTGACGAAAATATTGTGAGCGCAGATGCTATTGTGCAATACAAGATAAAAGACCCGGTCAATTATCTGTTTAATATCATTTTACCGGAGCAAACAGTAAAAAACGCAGCAGAAGCTGCTTTAAGACAGATTGTCGGCGAGAGAAAGATAGACGAAGCCCTTACTGTCGGAAAATATGAAATTCAAGAAGAAACAATGAAATTACTTCAATCGCTTTTAGATGCTTATGAAGCTGGTATCTTGGTTGTCGCTGTACAGCTGCAGGATGTTAATCCTCCCAAAGAAGTTCAAGCAGCTTTCAAAGATGTTGCCAGCGCAAAAGAAGATAAAAGCAAATTCATCAATCAAGCGCAAGGTTACAAAAATGATGTTATTCCTAAAGCCCGGGGAGAGGCTGTTAAAATAACAAAAGAAGCTGAAGCGTATAAAATCGAAAGAATAAAAAAATCTGAAGGCGAAGTGGCAAAGTTTAATAATATTTTAGAAGAATACAAAAATGGACAATATGTTACTGAGGCTCGTATCTACCTGGAAACCATGGAAGTAATATTACCCAATATGAATAAGGTGGTCGTTGACCTGGATAGTAATCAATCTCTTGTTAACCTTTTGCCCTTGGGTGACATACCGCTTCTCAATACCCCCATCAAGGAGGTGACTAAATAATGAAAAAAGGTACAATAACTATCATTATTATTGTTTTATTTCTTATATTGGCCAACCTTAGTTTGTTTATTGTTGATGAAACCAGGCAGGCAATTATTTTACAATTTGGCAAACCAATTAGGGCCATTCAACAACCCGGGTTAAATTGGAAACTTCCCTTTGTTCAAAATGTAGTATATTTTGAAGATAGACTTTTAGTATATGATGCAGCTCCTACAGAGATTATTACTAAAGACAAGAAAACCCTGATTGTTGATAATTATGCAAGATGGAAAATAACAGATCCCTTAAAATTTTTACAGACCGTTCGAGATCTTAACGGTGCACAGTCAAGATTGGATGATATTATCTATTCTGAACTCAGGGTAGACCTTGGATTGTTTAATATGACTGAGATTGTTTCTGAAAACAGAGAAAAGATTATGGAACGGGTAACTAAAATAAGCAACGAAAAATCAGCTACTTACGGCATAGAAATTGTTGATGTGAGAATAAAAAGAGTTGACCTTCCTCCTGAAAATGAGAAATTTATCTTTGATAGAATGAAGGCTGAGAGGGAACGTATTGCCAAACAATACAGAGCTGAAGGACAGGAAGAATCAGCTAAAATAATTGCAGAAACCGAAAAGGAAAAAACCATTATATTGGCAGAAGCCTATAAAACAGCTGAAACTTTAAGAGGCGAAGGTGATGCTGAAGCCGTCAAAATATATGCTGAAAGCTTTAACAAAGATCCTGAATTCTATCGGTTTTTACGTACTCTGGATGCGTACAAAAAAACTTTTAAAGATAAGACAACCATTTTGTTATCAGCAGACTCTGATTTTTTAAAATATTTGAGCAATCAGACAATTTCAAAGTAATCAATTCCAGGCATGGAAAATAAAAACAGAATAGAAAAAGGGCGTTTTTTCACCCTTTTTCTATTCCTTCAACCCGTCAATCCATTATCCAGTTTTATGATCATTCACTGCAAGGTTTATTTCTTAATTTATGAATCTAGCCCAAATAATAATAAATTTTCCTCTTCCCTTAATAACCTATTGATAAATTTATTTGATTTACCGGTTCTTCTCCGCGATAGACTCTCACAATATTTTCAAAAATCGCTTTCATGTTTTCTTTTAGTGCCTCATCTGTATAACCAGCTATATGCGGACTCATCAACACATTGCTTAAATGATGGAAATCATATTTGCTGGGCAAAACGTCTTTTCTTTCTTTATTTGGATACTGGTACCAGACGTCAACTGCTGCACCAGCCAATCTACGGTTTTTTAGTGCAAGATACAGTGCTTTTTCATCGATAACTTCTCCTCGCGAAACATTTATCAGATATTTAGCTTGCATTAAATTTAATTCTTTTTCAGAAATTAACCCTTTGGTATTATCAGTCAAAGGCACTGAAAGAACAATAAAATCGGATATTTTGATTACAGTTTTCAGGTCTTTTTGTGTACCCAAAAATTCTAAAATATTTTTCTTCCCATGATTTTCCATTCCAATATTTCTTTTAATGGCAAATACTTTCATCCCTAAGGCATAGCCAATTTTCGCTACTTCCCATCCGATTGAACCTAACCCAACAATTCCTAATTTTTTACCATAGAGCTGGATGGTTGGTTCTCTCATGGGAAAACCATGCCATACCCCCTTTCTTAAATCATTATCGTTGCGAATGATCATTTTAGAAAGTGCAAAAATGAGTGACATGGTGTGTTCCGCGACGGCATGTTTGTTTGCATGCACATTGCAAAGATAAACATTCGATCTTTTCTTATAGTGTTCGAAGTTTATTTTATCAACACCTGCAAAGGGTATTTGAATTAATTTTAAAGATTTGGCCTCGAAATAAGCTTTTTCATCTTCCAAATGCCCAATAATTATCTCTATGTCAGAAATGGAAAATTCTATATTTTTCTGGTTATTTTCCTTCAAAAAAAATAATTCAAGATTCAAATTCAATGTCTTGTTCATTTCAAATAAGGTTTTTTCCCAGACTTGGGAATTGACCATTTGGCTTGTAATTAATATCTTCATTTTTCTATCAATAATTTTTAAGTTTCCCATATTTTTTTTCATTTTTTCAAATAGTTGTGTTGCAAAAATATGTTTACATGGTATCTTTAGTTTTTTTGCTTTCTTTTTAAAATCGAGACAATCACATGTTTTAAGATCCAAATCGACGAAGTGCGTTTCTTTTTTTTTCGGATTTTTCACAATATAACATTTTTCTTCCTTCTGTACTACGAGATCTTTTGCACTTGATTTTCGTCTCCTGATCTCCTCGGTTAACACTGCTTTTTTTGCCAATCCATCAGCCAGAGAATTATTTTCCCTTCCATTCCATATAAATAATATTTTACCGTTTAAACCTGAAGATAATTTCTGAACCGTCAGGAATAATGGGAGTATCTTTTTATCCTTAACTTTAAACTGTTTATTCAACTGTTTTACCACTAATTGACTATCACAATATACTTTTACGTGATCTATCGTCATATTTTTTATTTCTTCCAATCCACAGATCAAAGCTTTATATTCAGCAATATTATTGGTCCCCTGCCCGGCATATTGACTTATTTTTTTTATCAATTTATCATCTTTGTATATTACTACACCAATTCCCATTGTTCCGGGATTCGGATAACATGAACCATCCACCCTCATCAAAATATTAGACATCTTTTTTCTCTTCCTTGTTTTTTTTATTGTTTAATAATTTTTTAATCAACATAATGACTTCTTCCGGTTTTTCTACATGTACCAATTGTCCTTTTTTTTCGTACTCTTCAAATAATATTCCTAAATCGAATTCTAAGACAATAACATTTTTCCCAATATTTAAAGCAAGGGCAATCTCCGAAATGGTCCCGGTTTTTCCCGGAAGGACCACAACAACATCACTTGTCTGAACATTGATATAATTTCTAGCAAATCCAATGCCGGTAACAATAGGAATATCAATATATTTCGAAGCCCACGCAGAATCATTACCCGGCAAGATTCCTATCGTTAAGCCTCCACCCTCTTTTGCTCCTCGAGCAGAAGCCTCCATCATACCGGAACCTCTCCCACCATTCAATAATATCCAACCTTCTTTCGCAATTAAAAAACCTAATCTACGGCCTATTGTATAATGCTTTGGATTGGTTATTTCTCCTCCACCCATAACACCAATTATGCTTTTTCTAATATTAATTCCCTTCTTCCTTCATTTGATAATAAATACTCTGTTCTAACAATAGAGATCTTTAGGACAAAATATTTCTTTTAGGAGAATGATTATGTTATAATTATAATTCAAAATAAATCATTTGTCATTTCAATGACTCATATAATTTCAAACAAAAAATACATCAATGCTCTTTCAATATTTATTTTGATCATTAAATGTGACAACTTTTATTTTAGCATTATAAGTATTCTTTAGTTTTCAAATCAACTAAATTATGCACGATCTAGTTAGTTGATAACATGGACGCAGGAAAACATTTTTCGGAAAAATAGGAGAATGACGAATAAAATGGACGAACAAATTAAATATGCATTTGAATATACGAAAATACTAAGAAGACCTAAACAATTAATATCTACTTTTGGTACCTCTATCATTCACTTCTATGTCTTAACCGAACCGGTCTATTCTGAATTCACCAAGGGGAAAAAAGAAACCGTGGTTAGGGAAGGAAAATTAAGTTGGTACCAGCCAAAATTATTTATACCCAATTACATGTTTCAAATTGAAGGATTTAGCAAAGAAGCCAAAAAGGCATTTGAAGGACTAGCCAATGAATACCCTGACCTAGCTGGTATTTTATATAAATTCAAAGTAAACAAAGAACTGGATGAAATGAATTTTGTTTCTGATTCACTTTTGAATGTTGCTCAAAAAATAAATCAACAAATTGAAAAGAAAAAAGATTCTCTCAGTGCCATCATTAAAGGTGCTGCTGGTCTATGGGATGTATCTTTATTAAAGTTCATTTTAGACATGATGGCAAGAAGTGCTTACCTTTCACAAATCCCCGATTTTACCAAAAAAGGGTTTTTGGGATTTAATGAAGAAGGCCAAACAGTTATAAATAAAGATAAATATGGTATTCCAGTTATTGCCAGAGAAGAAATTGAAGAATTATTTATTCTGGCAGAAAATGGTAAGGTGGCCCCCGTTAAGTTAAAAGAAGCATTGGATAAATGGGGATTATTTCCTCAATTTCAAGATCGATTTTTTCGCCTTTTTAAAAAATAAATTTGTAATTATTCACTTTCCACAGAAAAAATAACAAATTTAGACGAATAAAAAGTTATCCGATCAAACGTATCTTTTTTGACGGTACAGTAAATAAATCTATAAATTCATCTTTTTATGATTCCTTTCAGAAAAATATAGCATAAACATCAATAAGCCAGCTAAAATGCTTACCAAAAATATAACAATCCACATATTTCGAATACCGAAATAATATATTACCCTTCCACTTAAATAGGGTCCCACGGCAAAACCTATCCTCATTACTACCGGGATAATAGCATTAAATCTTCCACGATGAGTAATAGGCGTATGATTTGCGATGTAAACATTTGAATTGGTTGTTGCCAATATTTCCCCGGTGCTCCATATGACGGTAGAAAGTATAATCCAATAAATTTTTGAAACAAAAAATAATATTCCAAATCCAATAGCGTATAAAATACCTGCCAAGGCAATGTTGAGTATCGGCTTAATATGATGAGTAAGCGCAATAATAATCATTGTAAAAAGGGATACGGTAAGCGCATTGGTAGTCATGGCAAAACCAAAATATTTTGGTCCTTCATTCCCAAATAATTCAATAATCTGCAGAGGCAAGCTGAATGTGTATTGAGTGTAAACAAAAGTGTAAACCAGAGATATCAAGGTAAAGATAATCAATTTTGGCCTTTTTCGAATGACCTGCCACAAATTTCCCTCTTCCGCCCTTTCGTAATGATTTTTTATTTTATGACTGTTTTGTATTTTAGACTTAGATGGCATAGTTTCTTTCACATAAATACTTACCAGTAGAAGAGATAACATGGTGGTAGCCGCATCCCCTAAAAATATCCATTCAATATAATTATTATAAAGAAATCCTGCGATTAAGGGTCCTACTGCAAATCCTAAATTTCCTCCAAGATACAATAAAGAAAAAGCTGCTTTTCTGTTACCGGAATGACTTAAATCTGTTGTCATGGCCAGGCTTGCCGGCTGGGCTGCTCCCTGAAAAAAAGCAGATAATATCAACAAGTTTGGAATCATCATTGAAATGCCTAAAAAAGCACACGGTATTAAACATAATGCAGCAAGACTCTGAAAAATTAAAAGTATTTTTTTTCTTCCAAATGCATCAGACAGTCTTCCTCCGAGCAACATACCGGGAGCATTTGCGGTTACTGCCAGCATCACATAAAATCCTGCAGTTTTTGCATCCAACAACATTGTCTTAGTAAAATAGATGGTTAAAAAAGGATATACGAATGCACCCAAAGAATTTACCATTCTCGCAAAGAATAATATATAAATGCTTTTGGGTAATTTATTATATTGAGAAATAATTTTTTTAAAGAACATTTATGACTTTCAATCCTTTTCTTTATTTTTTGTAATACTCTTAACATACAAACACCACAGTCTGTAAACTGTGGTGTTTTTTCTTTTTATCTTCAAATATGCCAATCTATCAATTTATTGAAAATAATATAGAAAATTATTCCAGCATTTTCTTCATGGTACTAAATACAAAATCCGGATTTGCTCTACCGCGAGTAAATCGCATAACCTGTCCGATTAAAAAATTTAATGCCTTTTCATTGCCTTTCTTGTAATCATTGACAGATTTTGGATTTTCTTTAATTACTTTGTTGATCATTTCAACCAACTGGTTTTTATCTGTAATCTGGGTTATTCCTTCTTCTTTTATAATTTGAGCAGCTTTCTTTCCTGTTCTAAACATTTTCTCGAAAACATCTTTTGCCATTTTTCCGCTTATAGTACCTTTATCAACCAGCTTTAACAACTCTACCAGATTTTGAGGAGAAATCGGTGATTTTTCTATGTCTGTCTTTTCTTCGTTAATGCATCGCATTAACTCTCCCATGATCCAATTACTTAAAATTTTATTTTTTTTATATTCTGAAGCTGCTTGCTCATAAAAATCACCCATAGTCTTGCTTGATGTTAATATATCCGCATCATATTCAGGAAGTTTATAGTCTTCTAAAAAACGTTTCTTTCTGTCATCAGGAAGTTCCGGTAGATTATATTTAATGTTGCAAATCATTTTTGAATCAATTTTTAAAGGGGGAAGGTCCGGTTCAGGAAAGTAACGATAATCATGCGCCTCTTCCTTACCTCTCATAGTAACAGTCATTTGTCTTTCTTCATCCCAACGCCTTGTTTCCTGCACAATTTTTTCACCATCTTTCAACATTTTTATCTGTCGCTTGGCTTCGAAATCTAAGGCTTTTTTTACCGACTTGAATGAATTCATATTTTTTACTTCCGTCTTAGTGCCTAATTTCCCGGTTTTTGCATCTTTGATTGAAATATTTGCATCACAACGCATTGATCCCTCTTCCATATTTCCATCACATACACCTAAATGCTGTACGATATTCCGCAATTTCATCAAAAAGACTCTGGCTTCTTCAGGCGAACGAAAATCAGGTTCAGTTACTATTTCTGCCAATGGAATGCCGCAACGATTATAATCCACCAAGGAGCAATGGGATAAATCACTACTTGCTTCCTCATGAATTAATTTTCCCGCATCCTCTTCGATATGTATCCTGGTAATGCCAATTCTCCTTTTTTCCTTTACATTTTCCTTGGGTATATCTACATGTCCGTTTGTATTCAAAGGCATATCAAATTGTGATATCTGATAAGCTTTGGGTAAGTCAGGATAGAAATAGTTTTTTCTATGAAATTTGCTAACTCTATTTACTTTACAATTCAATGCTAATCCTAATCTCACAGCATATTCAATCACTTTCCTGTTTAATACAGGAAGCGAACCAGGCAACCCAAGACATACGGGACAGGTATTGGTATTTGGTTTTTTACCAATATAATTGGTGCTGCAGTGACAAAACATTTTTGCATCAGTCATCAATTGAACATGTACTTCTAAGCCTATCACTATTAATTCCTTCATTCTACATTCTCCTTGGCTACAAAAATATTTATCGGTGATTTTTGTTTTCTGATATCACTATACTGTTCAAAGTTATAAGCAACGCGAATAATCGTTTCTTCATCGAATGATTTACCGATGATTTGCATGCCGATGGGCAAATTAGTTCTGCTATACCCGCAATTGATCGAAATAGCCGGTATACCTGCTAAATTGATGGGTATAGTGTAAATATCAGATAAGTACATGGTCAAAGGATCATTTATTTTTTCGCTTAATTTAAAGGCAGGTGTAGGAGCAGTAGGGGTAATTAACACATCACATTTTTCAAATACATTATTAAAATCTTCCCTGATTAGCGTACGGACTTTTTGAGCTTTTAAATAATAATCATCATAATATCCCGAACTTAAGGCATAAGTCCCCAGCATAATTCTTCTTTTTACTTCATTTCCAAAGCCTTCACTACGAGTTTTTTGGTATAGCGAGGATATATCCCCATCCACTTTGGCTCTGTAACCGTATTGCACACCATCGTATCGAGCTAGATTTGAACTTGCCTCAGCAGTAGCAATAAGATAATAAGCTGGTAATGAATATTCAGTATGAGGAAGAGATACCTCTGATATTTCTGCTCCCAATTTTTCATAAATTTTCAACGATTGTTCTATGGTTTTTTTCACTTCCAAATCGAGACCTTCGATAAAATATTCACGGGGAATTCCTATTTTTAATCCTTTTAGTCCTTCCCTACAGGCATTTAAATAATCCGGCACTTTAAGATTCGCCGAGGTGGCATCTTTCTTATCCTGACCACTGATAATATTCATCATGATAGCAGCATCTTTTACGTCTTTTGTCATTGGACCTATTTGATCCAATGAAGACGCATAAGCAATCAAACCATATCTTGATACTCTACCATAAGTTGGTTTTAATCCTACAATGCCACAGAAAGATGCCGGTTGCCTAATTGAACCTCCCGTATCAGTTCCCAGGGCAATATGTGTTTCATCAGCTGCAACTGCAGCTGCAGAACCCCCACTTGAACCTCCCGGTACTCTTTCTGTATCCCAGGGATTGCATGTGGCATAAAATGCTGAATTTTCAGTCGATGAACCCATGGCAAATTCGTCCATATTTGCCTTTCCAATAATAATTGCACCCGCTTCTCTTAATGCGCGAACAACTGTTGCACTATAAGGAGGAACAAAACCTTTGAGGATCTTTGAACCACAAGTCGTTTCCATTCCCCGGACCGCCAAGATATCTTTTACGGTTAAGGCAACGCCAGCAAGAATAGGGATCTCTTCTCCCCGTCTTATCTTATCATCAATGCTTTTTGCCTGCTCTATTGCATTTTCGCGATTGATGTATAAAAAAGCTTTTACATTGTTTTCAACCCTATCTATCTGTTTAAAAATGTCATTAGTCACCTCACAGGCAGAAATTTCCCTTTTTTTTATTAATGAAACAATATCGCCTGCGGTTAATTGATTGAACATCAACTATTTTTCCCCTTTCAGTATTTACTGTAATTTTTAGCTATTCATTGTTGCCAATATTTTATTATGTCCCATTCATGTTTAAGTCAACACAGGAGCAATCTCTTGAGATGATTGCATTACTTGTACTACATGATCTTGGGGACTCTAAAATAACCCTTTTTTGAATTTTCAGATAATGCGTTGACTTCGCTTTGAGGCAAAGAAGATTTTACTGTGTCATTACTGAGAAGGTTCGGCATTTCATCGATGTAAGCAGTGGGCTGAACTTCATCTGTGTCTAATTCATTGAGTTTTTTGAAATATTCTAAAATAGCATTTAATTGTTTTGTATATTGTATTTTTTTCTCTTCGTTAAGCTCTAAATTGGCTAATCGAGCTACGTACTTTACTTCTTTTTCGGTAATCATTTTTCCAGTCATCTTATTTCCTTCACTTTCATTTATTGATTAATGGGTGTTGTTGACTTCAATTTTAAAGTCTTAAAACATCCGAATTTCTCATCTTGTAAAATTTGATCATTCTATATCAAAAGAAATATTAAATACTACATTCCATCTTTTATTAATTTTTCAAATGTTTCCTCATCAAGAATATCAATGCCTATTTTTTTTGCTTTTTGATATTTCGAGCCGGGGTCTTTCCCTGCCAGAACATAACTCGTATTTCTACTGACACTGCCCGTTACTCTTCCACCCAACCGGGTTATTATTTCTTTAGCTTGGAAACGGGTATACTTTTTTAAAGTACCGGTTAACACAAACTGTTTGCCTTTTAGTATTAGACTTTTATTTTGTTCTTTTACTTTTTTCCTATCTATATCAAAATTCAATCCAGCTTCCCTCAACTTATGGATAATTACTGCATTTTCATTCTGTGAAAAAAAGAATATAATGCTTTTTGCAATTTTTGGTCCAATTTCTTCAATGTCAATCAATTCTTCTATTTTCAAATTCGAAAATTGATTCAGGTTTTTAAAGTGCCTAACCAAAACTTCTGCAGTATGAATTCCCACATACCTGATTCCGAGACCATACAATAAGTGAACCAGTTCCTTTTTTTTGCTATTTTCAATGGCTCTCATTAAATTATCTACTGATTTTTGAGCCATTCGTTCTAAATTCATTAAATCATCATCCTTCAAATAGTACAGATCTGAAAAATCTTTAATGAATCCCCTGTCAACTAATTGTTCAATAATCGCCGGCCCCAAACCTTCAATATCTAGGGCATCACGTGAGGCGAAATGCCTGATTCTTTGCTTAATTTGTGCAGGACATATAAGGCTTTCACATCTTGATACCGCTTCTCCCTCAAGTCTTAACACTCTAGATCCACAAATTGGACATAGCTCAGGCATGATAAATTTCTTTTCTGCACCACTTCGTTGCTCTTTCATTACCTTGATGACTTCCGGAATTATTTCTCCTGCTTTTTGGATTAATACAATATCTCCGATACGAATATCCTTCTTTTTAATCTCATCGTCATTATGAAGTGTTGCCCTTTGAACAATAGAGCCGGATATTTTTACCGGATTTAATATTGCCACAGGCGTTAATGCCCCTGTTCTACCAACTTGCACGACAATATCTCTAATTTTAGTTGTAATCTGTTTTGCCGGAAATTTATAAGCTATTGCCCAACGGGGATTCCTGGTGGTTGAGCCGATTTTTTCTCTTTCATTTAATGAATTGACTTTAATGACCATCCCGTCAATTTCATAATCCAAGGATTCCTTTTTCTCTTTCCACTCCTGACAATATCTTATTGCTTCCTGAATGTTTCTACATAATTTTATATTTTGATTTACCTTGAACCCAGCTTCCCTCAAAAAAGTCAAAACTTCATTATGCCTAAAAAAAGTAAATTCTTTAGAAATATTTGCCCGATAAACAAAGATGTCCAAAGGTCTCTTGGCAGTTAAATTTGGGTCAAGTTGTCTAACCGACCCCGCAGAAGCATTTCGAGGATTTGCGAAGATTTTTTCTCCGCTTTCTGCCCTGTTCCGATTTAATTTGATGAAATCGCTTTTTCTCATATACACTTCACCGTACACTTCCATCATCGAAGGACTTTTCTTTTTAAGCAATTTTAGGGGAATACTTTTTATCGTTTTCAAATTCGATGTAATCTCTTCACCGGTCATACCGTCACCACGGGTTGCACCTCTCACAAAAAAACCATTTCTGTAAAGTAAAGACACCGCGAGACCATCGATTTTCAATTCTACTGCATATTCTATTTCAGCTACAGGGATTATTTTTTTAATTCTTTTGTCAAAAGCAAGCAATTCATCGGTTGTAAAAGCATTGGCAAGACTTAACATTGGCTTGGTATGGATCACCTGGTTAAATCCGGAAACCGGTTTTACACCAACCCTTTGTGTCGGAGAAGAGGCATTAATAAATTGAGGGTATTCTTTTTCCAATTTTATTAATTCCATCATCAATTGATCATACTCTGTGTCAGCTATTAACGGATCATCCAATACATAATATTGATAATTATGATATCGTATTTTTTCTCTCAGTTCTTCAATATTTTTTTCAATTTCATTTAAATCCAACAATACTTTTTACCTTTTTAATCAAATAATATGTATAATAAGTATATAGAAATTCAATCTTAAATACAACTTTGATTTTGTTTTGGTATTATTTGCTGTTTTCATTGTTTCATTTTGATCGGTTCATCGAACTGACTCTTTTTTTATTAATTCTTTTAGGCTGATTTATATTTTTTTCATTCAACATTTCTCCTGCATTCTATGTTGTCCTATTTTCAATTTATTTTTAAAGATGAATATCCTCATGTTTTTTCGACATTTATTGCTTGATGTCCTCCTTTCAATTTTGCTCAATCCACTATAATAATATACTTTACATTGTTTTAAAATAATGATAAACTTTCAAATATGTGTTTCAATTTTATTTTAGTAGATATCTAGAAAGGAGTTTTAAATGACTAAACTAAAACAAAAAACAATTTTTTTCACATTACTGGTTACTTTACTTGCATTCATGTTAATTGCCGTTCCCGGAATAGCAGGCCAAAGCACCCAAACTCAAGAAACTGAAACAACCGTAGAAGAAACGGCAGCTTTCCCACCAGAGACGATCATTGCCTCCTTTGGAGAGTTTACCATTACCTTGGAAGATTTGAACCTTACCTGGGACACTGTTCCAGCGGAATATAAAGCCCAATTGAGTAAAAGCAATGTACTGGATCAAATGATTTCTGAAAAATTATTAATTCAGGATGCAAAATCTAAAGATTTGGTAAATGACGAAAAAGTAGCTAAACAAATTGATGATATGACCAATCAAATATTGGTTCAAGCATTGATTGAACAGGAAGTATTAAATAAAGCAAGTGTCACCGATGAAGAAGCCGAAGAGTATTACAAGAATAATTTGGAAGAATTTACAGAAAAAGAACAAGTTCACCTATTCAATATTTTGGCCGAAACCGAAGAAAATGCTAATATCATCCTAGAAGCATTAAATTCAGGAGAAGATTTTAGTGAAGTTGCTAAAGAAAAATCAATCGGTCCCAGTGCTGAGCAAGGTGGTGACTTAGGTTATATATCCAAAGGATCAATTATTCCGGAAATTGAAGATATTGTCTTTTCTTTAGAAATTGGTGCTATAACCGATATAGTAAAAACTGATTACGGTTTTCATGTTTTGAAAATTACCGATAAAAAACCGCAAACCCTGAAAAGTTTTGAAGAAGTTAAAAACAGCATCGTTGAAATGCTCTTGCCGGAAAAACAAAAAGCTGCATTTGATGCATTGTTGGAAGGATTAAAAAGTAAAGTAAGTATTGAGATTAACGAAGAAGCATTGCAGTAAATTTTAATTTAAATAATTGTTTAAAAAATAAGAGACGGATTATTATCCGCCTCTTATTTTTTTTGGTTAATCTAAATCTAAATGTTACAACTTTTCGCATGATGTGTAGCTTTTATTCTTAATAAAGACTTTCTTATTTTCAAATAAAAAGATGATAAAAGCAATTCTAATTACACTTTTTCTAATGGTGCATAATTCATCGATAATTTTTTTAAACCAACTTTCGTAAAATTCACGGTTAAGAAAGTATCGTTTTCCGTTACATTTTTTTCCAGAATGACCCCAATTCCCCAATCTGTATGTTTCACCCGATCTCCAGTTGATACCTCGATCTTTTTTTCGTTTTTTTTGAATTCTTGAACTTCTTCCATTTTTCCAATGTGGGCTTTTTCTAAAAGTTTCTTTGGTATTTCTTTGTAAAAGCGGGATACATTATTAAACAAAGTATTTCCGTTTAAATTTCTTCTCCATGCATACGTTAAATATAACCTTTCCATGGCTCGGGTCATCCCGACATAACATAATCTCCTCTCTTCTTCCAATTCTTCATAATTTTTTGCAGAGCGGGCATGAGGAAAAATGCCTTCTTCGAAACCTGTAATAAATACTACCGGAAATTCCAACCCTTTGGCACTATGCAGTGTCATAACGGTTACAACATCTTCCCGTCCTTTATACAGGTCGATGTCACTTACCAAAGCAACATATTCAAGAAAGGAGCTAAGTGATTTTTCTGCACTACCTTCTTCAAAATCCTGCATTGCTACTATTAATTCCTTTATGTTTTCCAACTGAGTTTCTGCTTTAAAATTTCCTTCTTTTTTTATTTCTTTTTCATAATTAATTTTTTTTAACAATTTATTTAATAATTCACTGCCATTGATTTTGTCTTTTTCCCGGATTAAATCATCCATCAACAAATTGAATGCTTTTATTTTTTCTCTTCGGTTAAATGATAGCTTTATCTTATCATTATGAGAAAAATCAAATAAGGCTTGATGGTAATCCAAACTATTTTTTTGTGCCAGTAATTCGATTTTTGATAAAGTTACTTTTCCAATTCCCATTTTCTCGTTATCCAAAATTCTTAAAAAACTTACACCGTCCTTTTGATCGTGAACAAACCTTAAATAAGCTAAAATATCCTTAATTTCTTTTCTTTCATAAAATCTTAAACCACCCACCACTTTAAAAGGAATTCCCTGCTTGTTAAATATTTCTTCAAAAGCTCTTGATTGTGCATTGGTTCGGTATAATACAAGAAAATCTTTAAAAGAGTTCTTTTTTGATTTCATTAAGTTTAATATTTCCTGACCAACAAATCCTGCTTCATCAATTGCGCTTGCCGATTCATAACATCTTATTTTTTCACCGTCTTTTTTGTTGGTCCATAACTCTTTCTCTTTACGATTTCGATTGTGCTTAATTAACTTGGTCGCTCCCTCCAAAATAACTTTGGTTGAACGATAATTTTGTTCAAGTTTTATAAGATTGCAATCCGGATAATCTTCCTCAAACCTCATAATATTATTTAAATCTGCTCCCCTGAACTTATATATGCTTTGGTCGGGATCCCCGACCACAAATAAATTATGATATTTACCGGAAATCATCTTAACAAAAGAATATTGTGCCATATTAATATCCTGGTATTCATCAACCAGTACATGTAAAAATTTTTCCTGATACTTCTTTAAAATATTAGGATTTTTCTTAAATAGTCTCACAGTCAGTAATATTAAATCACCAAAATCAAGTGCGTTATTTTTCTTTAATTCTTGTTGGTAGCACCGATATATTTTTTCCACATTTTTTTTAAAAAAATCAAAAGCATTATATTCGAATGAATCGACATCCTGCAAATGATTTTTTGCCTTATCAATTACCGAAGAAAAAAGATTCGGACTATACCTTTTGCTTCCCAAATCCAATTGCTTCATACATTTTCTAATAATACTTAATTGGTCACCTTTATCGTAAATAATGAAATCTTTCTCATAACCTAGCAACTCTATTTCCCTTCGAAGGATTTGGGCACATATTGAATGAAAAGTTCCCATCCATATTCCCTTCAATTCTATATCTGTATTTACTTCTTGTGATAATTTTTCAATTCTTGTTTTCATTTCATTGGCTGCTTTATTAGTAAAGGTAACTGCCATAATTTGGTTTGGGTAAACTCGTTTTTGAAATACAAGATATGCAATTCGGTGAGTCAATACTTTTGTTTTCCCACTGCCCGCACCTGCAATGACCAATGTGGGATTTATCTCGGTTTTTACTGCCTTTGACTGTCTGTCGTTTAAACTATCCAATATCTTCATATTTCAATTTCCTACTCCTGTTTATTCTAAATTATTATTAATTTTGGTTGATTCCTTTTTGTTTTACCAAAAAAAAGACTATTATATAATTTGACTGTTCTTATTTGCAACAATAGGAAGACACGGCTTATGCCGTGTCTTCCTATTCAATTTATTTTAGCCATTGTTGATTAAGTCATTTTAAAATTATTTCGATGTATTTTAATGATTCTATTTAAGCAATTGTTCGATTCTATCTAATCCTTCTTTAATGTTTTCCATTGAGGCTGCATAGGATAAGCGCAGATAACCTTCTGCTTCAAAAGCAATTCCCGGCACAACAGCTACCTCTGCTTCCTTAAGTATGTAATCAGAAAGCTGAAGAGAAGTTTGGATCATGTTTCCCTGATATTTAATTCCTTTTTTAAGGATATCGTTTATATCCGGAAAAGCATAAAAAGCACCAGATGGCATAAGGCAGGAAAATCCTGATATTTGATTTAACCTTGAAACCATATATTTCCTTCGCTCATCGAATGCTTTTCTCATCGCTATAATTGTATCCTGTTTCCCGGTCAGAGCTTCCACGCTAGCTTTTTGGGCTATTGAATTCGGATTAGAAGTACTATGGCCTTGAATTTTCGACATACCTTCAATAATGTCTTCGGGACCGGCAGCATAACCAATTCGCCATCCGGTCATTGCATAAGATTTGGAAACGCCATTGATCGTAATTATTTTTTCTTTTACTTTGCCTCCAAGAGATGCCATGCTATAATGTTCCGCATCATCATAAACCAATTTTTCATATATTTCATCGCAGATGCAGTAAATATTGTATTCTGCACATAGTTGGGCTATTTTTATTAATTCATTTTCATTGTAAACTGCACCTGTTGGATTGTTCGGACTATTCAGTATGATTAGCTTGGTTTTTGGTGTAATCCTCTCCTCGATTTGAATCGCACTTAATTTAAATTCATCCTTATAATAGGTTGGCACAAAAACCGGAACAGCTTTTGCCATTTTAATCTGTTCGGTATAACTTACCCAGCAGGGTGTTGGCAGTAATACTTCATCTCCTGGATTACAAATAGTTAAAATAGCGTTAAAAAGACATTGTTTTGCACCATTTGAGACAATGATTTCTGAGGTTTTGTAATCTATTTTATTATCTTCTTTAAGTTTATCCTTGATAGCTTCTTTAAGTTCAATGATTCCAGAACTTGTCGTGTAATGGGTAAAACCTTTATTGATTGCAAATATTGCCTCGTTTCCAATATTTTTGGGCGTATCGAAATCCGGTTCTCCTGCGCCAAAACTAATGACTTTTTTTCCTTCTTTTTTCATCTTTAAAGCTTGGGCAGTAATAGCCAAAGTTTGAGAGGGATTGATATTTTTTATTAAATCTGATACGGTCATCTTTTTACCTTCTTTCTTTAAATATTGTTCTAAACCGTGCTATAATCACTGTCAAAATGAATAATCTTCATATTTTTTGCTTTAAATATATTCAAGCCATTTTTTATATTTTTTTTCTTTGCCACGGGTGATGTCAAAAAATATTCTTTGAATTTCTTGTGTAATCGGACCCATTGTTCCACTTCCAATTTGATATTTATCGATTTCTCTAATAGGAGTTACCTCTGCAGCAGTACCTGTAAAAAAGACTTCGTCAGCAATATATAATTCATCTCTTCCTGTTCTTTTTTCAATGACTTGATACCCATTTTCTTTGGCAATATGAATGACCGAATCCCGGGTAATTCCTTCCAACACCGTATTGGTAGGCGTTGTATAAATAATACCATCCCTTATCCAAAATACATTTTCACCGGAACCTTCTGTGACATAACCCTCTGTATCCAGTAAAATTGCCTCATCAGCACCGGATTCAATGGCTTCTATCTTAGCAAAAATTGAATTGACATAGTTTGCGGAAATTTTGGCTTTTTGGGAAGTGGAATTGATATAATTTCGTGCATAGCTCGATATCTTTGTTTTAATACCTCTGGTCAAACCATCTTCCCCTAAATATGCACCCCACTTCCATACAGCTATCATGCATTTCACGGGGCAATTCAAAGGATTTACACCTAGTTCCTTGTAGCCTCTAAAGATCAAGGGGCGAATATAGCAACTTTTTAATTGGTTGATTTTTATCATATTTTTAATAGCTTCACTGATTTGTTGCTTGTTGTAGGAAGTCTCCATTTTAAATATTTTTGCAGAATTAAATAGACGATCAATATGGTCTCTTAATCTGAATATTCCTGTACCTTGATCAGCTTCATAAGCTCTAATACCTTCAAAAATAGCACTTCCATAATGCAAAGCGTGCGTACACACATGGACGACCGCTTTATCCCAATCAATCACTTTCCCATCCATCCATATTTTTTCAGCTTTCATTTTTTATCCCTTCTTTCCTATTAACTCCTGTCATTATACTAACATATTTTAGTAAAAAATCAATTTTTTCGTGGACTAATCCCCTTAATAATGGGCCAAAATATTTTCATTATAGTGCCATCGATTATCCGAAAAAAATGACACAATGCAGTAAAAAAGACAAATCAAGGATTCTCATATCAATCTCTGCATCTAAAAAACCTTTCATAAATATTGAACTTCATTCTAAGCCATAAAAACACCAACATTTTAAATCAATTGTTCAGTCCATGCAACATGTTTCCATTCAAAACTTGGTTTAAATTGTTTGGATAGAAGATAATATGTCCGATTCCGTATTTTTCTATTGTCTTTTTTTTGGTAGATACGCATCCCATCGGATAAGCATTTGAAAATTCCTTTATTTGTTGTCAGCATATCTTTCCATGCATGTATCAGTTATTCCCTGATTGAAGTATGCTTACTGTCTCTTTTCCTTTGACTCGATAACGTCATTAATAAGAAATATTAAACATGCTTTTTTTGCAGGCCTAAGTGATATTTTTATCATATTTAATCATTTTATTTACTGCTTTAATATGTTTTTGATGAAAAAATAAGATTTGATCATCATTTTTCTTCAATAAACATGTTTCGGCCAATTCATTTAAACATTACTATATTACACCATATTATCCGAGATAAATCCCTTAAATTGATTTTTATATAGTTTAGCGTAAATGCCATTCTTAGCTATAAGTGCGTTATGAGATCCTCTCTCAACAATCCCCTTCTCAGTCAAAACAACAATTTTTTTTGCATTTTTAATGGTGGAAAGTCTATGGGCGATCACCATAACAGTCCTACCAACCGATAATTTTTCCAAAGCATTTTGAACGAGTAATTCAGATTCACTGTCCAATGCAGAAGTTGCTTCATCAAGAATAAGAATAGGAGGATTTTTCAAGAAAGCTCTTGCCAAAGAAATTCTTTGTCTTTGACCTCCGGAAAGTTTGATACCGCTCTCACCAACATAACTATCATAGCCTTCATCTAACGTTGTAATAAAGTCGTGAATATTTGCATTTTTCGCTGCTTGTAAAATTTCTTCATCCGACGCTTCAGGATAGCCATATAATATATTTTCCTTAATGGTTCCAGTGAAAAGAAAAATATTTTGTTGAACCATTCCAATATTTTCCCTCAATGATTTGAGAGAAATATTTTTAATATTTTCACCATCAATTAATATTTCGCCATGATTAACTTCGTAAAACCGGGGAATTAATTGACAAAAAGTACTCTTTCCTCCACCGGAAGGTCCAACCAGGGCTATCATTTCCCCAGAATTAATTTTTAAATTAATATTGCTCAAGACATTTCTATTTTCTTCATAACTGAAAGATACATTTTTAAATTCTATCTCTCCTTTAATTTTTTCCTTTAAGGTAATAGCGCCAGGAGTATCTTCAATGGAAGGTTTTATTTTCATAATTTCCATGAACCTTTCAAATCCTGTTAAGCCGTTTTGAAATTGCTGCGTGAAATTTGTTAATCTTCTTATTGGTTGAAGGAAAAAATTAATATATAAAATATAGGCAATTAAATCACCTATATTGATAAAGTCTCTGTATACAAAATACCCCCCTACGCTTAAAGCCATAATGCTCAACAAATTTGATAAGAAAAAAACGCCGGTAAAGAATTCTGCCATGGTTTTGTATGCATATTCCCTTGAATCATTGAATTTTCTATTCCCCTCATCAAATTTTTCTTTCTCAAAATCTTCATTGGTATAAGATTTAGCAACTCGGATACCAGAAATACTATTTTCGATCTGGGCATTGACTTCGGCAATATTTTTTCTAACCAATCTAAAGGCTCGCGTCATTTGTTTTCTTTTTATCGTTGTATAGTAAATCAATAACGGCAAGAAGGAATAAATAATCAGTGTAAGCTTCCAATCTATTGTCATAAGTATAACAAATGAACCTAATAACATGACCAGAGACAGGAAAATATCTTCCGGCCCATGATGAGCTAGTTCACTTATTTCCCTTAAGTCATTAATAATTCGCGACATAATATGACCTGTTTTTACATTGTCAAAATAATCGAACGATAACGTCTGCAAGTGTCCAAAAAGATCTTTTCTCATATCCCGTTCCATTCTCGTTCCAACAATATGCCCCCAATAATCAACAATATAGTTCAGCAATGCTCTTGTCACAGCTAAAACAAGGAGCACGATTACCAGAATATAAAAGATTCTTATTTTTCCATTCGGAATGATATCATTGATAAATTGTCGGGTTATAACTGGAAAAGTCAAATCGATTGCAGCAATCATGAATGCACAAAATATATCTAATGCAAATAAATAACGATATGGCTTATAATAGGATATGAATTTTCTAAACATTATTTTCCTCTGATATATTATATTTTGTCTTCAAATAAAAATTATGATTCGTTAAATTATTCATTTGATGACAAGCCGAATACTCTTTCAAAAATGAAATCAAGATGGTAGAGATAGTTCTTATAATCAAAACAATTCTCAATCTCTTTATCATTCAAATAGTTTCTTACTTCCTTATTTTCCAGAAGAAGTTCTTTGAAATCATGCTGACCCTGCCAGACCTTCATAGAAATTCCCTGAATGATTCGATATGCCTCTTCCCGCGAAAGCCCTTTTGAGGCAAGTATTAACATGACCCTCTGTGAAAAGATCAATCCTCTCGTCTTCACTAGATTTTCCTGCATGTTTTTAGGATAGACATTTAAATTTTCAATCAAAACACAAAATTTTTGAAGCATATAATCTAACAAAATATTGCTATCGGGAATGATAATCCGTTCTGCAGAAGAATGAGAAATATCTCTCTCCTGCCATAAATTCATGTTTTCCATGGCTACCATCGAATTGCTTCGTACCACCCGTGATAAACCACATATTCTCTCACAGATAATAGGATTTCTTTTATGGGGCATGGCAGATGAACCTTTTTGACCGGTTGCGAATTGTTCCTCTGCTTCGTATACTTCTGTCCTTTGCATCCCTCTAATTTCTGTGGCAAATTTTTCCAGTGAACTCGCAATAATAGCCAAGGTGTTTAAGTAAACAGCATGTCTGTCTCTCTGGATAATTTGATTAGATATTTTTGCTGGCTTCAAACCTAATTTTAAACAAATATAGTCTTCCGAGAAAGGATCGATATGGGCGAAAGTGCCCACCGCCCCGGAAATCTTACCAAAAGATATTTCTTCCTTTGCCTTTTTTGCTCTCTCTAGATTCCTCTCCATTTCTGCATACCATAATGCCATTTTAAATCCAAAAGTAATGGGTTCAGCATGAACACCATGCGTTCTGCCCATCATTACTGTATTTTTATGTTCCAATGCTCTCTTCTTGATTGCTTCCATCACATTTTCAATATCAGTTATTATTATCTCGGCTGATGCTTTTAATCTGATAGCCAATGAAGTATCCAGTACGTCAGAAGAAGTGAGACCTTGGTGAAAATATCGAGAGTACTTTCCAAGATTTTCACCCACAGCGGTTGTAAAAGCCAGTACATCGTGGCGAGTTATTTTTTCAATTTCCTGAATTCGTTCAATTGAATATTTTGCATTTTTTCTAATATAATCTATACCGTCTTTGTCTATTTTGCCTTGTTCATATAGTGCTTCGCAGGCAAATAATTCGACTTGAAGCCAGGTTTCATATTTATTAATTTCTTCCCATATTTGTTTCATTTTTTTAAATGAATATCTTTCTATCATTATATTCACTCCTCATTTAAATATTATCTATATTTTATTCATTTTATAATCCAGTCACTTTGTAACTGTAAAGAATTATCCGCTACTACTGTCACCAATGAGCAGATAAAAAAATGATTAGCCAGTTAATCTAAAAAATTAGCTGGCTAAGATTAATTTAGTGATGATAAAATTTATTTCAAGATGACATTTTTGTTAACATTTAAAATCTTTTTGCATACGAATTTATTGAATCATTTTCTTGTTATTAATCATGATTATTTTATGCTTCAATATTACATCAGAATATTTTTTCTCGTATAATAGTCTGTTTTCTTTTGGGGCCAACTGAGACTATCGCTATTTTGGCATTTGTTAAAGTCTCTATCTTTTCAATATACTTTTTTAAAGCTAATGGAAAATCTTGGAAATCATTTATTTTAGATATATCTTCTTTCCAACCATCTAATTCTTCGTACACAGGAATACATTTTTTTAAAATTTCTAAATCAGTAGGGAAATCATTTATTTTTTCACCATGATACTGGTATGAAGTACATATTTTTATTTTTTCCAAACCACTCAAAACATCAATTTTTGTTAAAGCCATACTTTCCATTCCACTCAACCTGACTGCATATTTTACAACCACAGCATCAAACCATCCGCATCTGCGAGGCCTGCCGGTCGTTGCACCAAATTCTCCTCCCTTGGTTCGAATGTCATTACCAGTTTTATCTAACATCTCAGTTGGAAAAGGGCCTTCACCTACCCTTGTCGTATAAGCTTTGGTTATTCCTAATACTTTATTTATTTTTGTAGGACCTACTCCAATGCCAGTACAAGCTCCTCCTGCAATTGGTGAAGATGAGGTGACATAAGGATAAGTACCATGATCAATGTCCAAAAGGCTACCTTGTGCGCCTTCAAACAACACTTTTTTGTTTTCATCGATTGCCTGATTCACTAATAAGGATACATCTCGAATGTATGGTTTTAATGCTTGGCCATATTGCCCGTATTCATTTAAGATTGTTGCTTGTTCCTGTAAAGTTAAATCATAATTATATATTTTCAACAAATTTTCATTCTTTTCTTCAAAGTTTCTTTTTAATTTTTTTTCTAATATATCTTTATAAATTAGGTCAGACATCCTTATCCCACAACGGGCATTTTTATCTATATAAGCCGGTCCAATGCCTCTTTTTGTAGTGCCTATTTTATTTTGGCCTCTTTTCTCTTCTTTTTTCTCGTCTAATGTTTTATGGTAAGGAAAAACAACATGTGCTTTTGCATCAATAAAGAGCTTACCTTCGACTTCAATTCCCTGTTTGCGCAAATCTTCAATTTCCTGCAACAAAGAAGAAGGATCTATGACTACGCCGCTACCAATGTAGCATTTCTTTCCTTGGTGTAATATACCGGAAGGAATCAAATGGAATACATATTGCCTTTCCCCATCCACAACGGTATGTCCGGCATTGCTTCCTCCCTGATATCTAACAATTACATTACTTTCTTCGGATAGCAAGTCAGTAATTTTACCTTTACCTTCATCTCCCCATTGAGATCCTACAACGACTATCGTAGACATTTTATACCATTCCTTTCAATCTTGAGCTATATTTTCTTGAAAAAATTATTTTAAAAAAATGTGAAAATAATTTAAATTAGAATAAACGAATTTTTTATCATTTATTCTGGGCTCTGATTATTAGATTTTGATGATTTATATTTGTCTTTTTTAAATATATATGATTAATTAATCTTATTATCATTATTTTTTATTATTTCAAATAAACTGCCTTCTCTGGTCCTATTCCCATTCTATGGTTGCAGGTGGTTTTGAACTAATATCATATACTACTCTGTTTATCCCTTTTACTTCATTGATAATTCGATTAGAAATCTCACCTAATATTTCATAAGGCATTTTTGCCCAATCAGCAGTCATGCCATCGTTGCTGACCACTATTCTTAATGCCAAAGTAAAATCATAGGTTCGGATATCTCCCATAACCCCAACAGTTTTAACCGGCAAAAGAACACCGAAGGACTGCCAGACCTTTTTATACCAGCCCTTTTTTACAATTTCCTGATTAATAATATCATCAGCAGCTTTTAGTATTTCCAATTTTTCACTGTCAACCGGACCAATAATTCTAATTGAAAGCCCAGGTCCAGGAAAAGGTTGTCTCCAAATTACAGAATCGGGAAATCCCAGTTTTTCAGCAATTTTTCTCACCTCGTCCTTAAATAGAAATCTTAGCGGTTCAAGGACTTTCAGATTCATCTCTTTCGGTAAACCACCAACATTATGATGGGATTTAATGGTAGAAGAAGGGCCATTTATAGAAATGCTCTCGATGACATCGGGATAAAGTGTGCCTTGTAATAAATATTTTACCTCCCCAATGGAATGCGCTTTTTCTTCGAATACTTTGATAAATTCCTTGCCAATAACTTTTCTTTTTTCTTCCGGATCAACAATATCTTTTAGGTTATACAAAAACTGTTCGGTTGCATCAATATAATATAGGTGCATATTAAAATTTTCCTGAAAAACACGTTGGACTTCTTCGGCTTCACCTTTTCTCAAAACGCCATTGTTAATAAAAATACAATGCAACTGATCTCCGATTGCTTTTTTAGTTAACAAAGCAGCAACCAGCGAATCAATTCCTCCACTGACACCTGCTACGACATGTTTATCCTGTACTTCATTTTTTATTTCTCTAATTGCTTGATCGATAAACGATTCAAGATTCCAATTCCCTTCGCATTGACAGATCTTATAGAGAAAATTATGAAATAACTTTTTCCCTAAAGGTGTATGGGTTACTTCCGGATGAAATTGAACACCATATATTTTTTTATTTTCATTTTTTAACGCTGCTGCGTTTGTATTCCTACTATAAGCTATTCGCTTAAATCCTTTAGGGATTTCCTTGATTAAATCTTGATGGCTCATCCAGCATATCGTTTTTTTTGGAAAATCAATAAAAATATCTTCCCCATTATCAACCTGTATCTCCATTCTTCCATATTCTGCTTGAGAAGCTGTTATCACTTTTCCGCCTAGAATTTGTGCAATGCACTGTGCCCCGTAACAGATTCCCAAAATAGGAATTTTAATGTCAAATATTCTTTTATCACATAACGGTGCAGCAGTTTCATATACACTTGATGGACCACCGGACAATATAATGCCTCTGGGAGGGTTTTTCATTATTTTTTCAATTGGAATATTGTATGGCAATATTTCAGAATATACATTTTCTTCTCGTACTCTGCGTGCAATTAATTGTGTATACTGTGAACCAAAATCTAATATCGCAATCCATTCTTTGTTTTTTCTTTCCATTAAGCTAATCACCCCGGTCTTATTAATATATCTTTTCAATTTTTTTAAATTTTTCACAGTTCATATTATACCACAACTTTAAATAATCGCTATAAATATTTAATATTTATATTTTTTTATTAAAATATGAGGATTTTTAAACATTTATATAGTATAATGTTAAAAGCATATACTTCTGACACCTATGATTTTTTAAAATTTAAGGAGCCGAAAGTATAAATGTATTACTTGCTCATATTCTCCCCCTTGCCTTGTTCTCTTAAAAAACAATGTATGGTTTACAAATATATCTCCAATGGATTAATTTCTTTTTTCATTGGAAGTCTTTTTTTAAGACAGAAAAGTAAAGGATTTTAACTCCTTCTTTTCTGTCTTTTTTTTATGTCAATGTAAGCGATATTTGAGTTTTTTGAGGATATTTTCCAAAAAATATATATATCTTTTTTAATATCTTCAATCAAAACAAATCAAGGGGAGGAAAACAATGAGCAATCAGATTATCGAAGGATTATACTACAGTAAGAGTGATGAATGGTTAAAGGTAGAAAACGGCATCGGCACCCTGGGCAT